>Ga0315279_10001016_pt1 | contig 48807 bp, 39 predicted proteins | sample YL17G06_20_MG_FD_203694 | JGI IMG/M metagenome (GOLD analysis project Ga0315279, IMG submission 203694) | Sediment microbial communities from Yellowstone Lake, YNP, Wyoming, USA - YL17G06_20 | ecosystem: Environmental > Aquatic > Freshwater > Lake > Sediment | place: USA: Wyoming | collected...
GCTGGAGCGAGCCTACCGCCGTGCCGACGCCGCCATCGACCACGTTGTTGAACTCCTGCGTGCTGCCTAAGTATACTCGTTTTTCTTAAACTCATTGGGTATACAAAACTTGGGGTAAGTATCTAATCTTCAACCTAAGAGTGGTCTTTCAGATAAGTATTAACTTCCCCCGGCTGCTCCAAAGCTCCCAAGCTCGAATGATACAGCGAAATCGTCGTTCCGATCCTCATAGCCCAAAGCCAAACCGTATACCCGCTGGGCAACCAGCTCCGCCACCGTGTGTTCGATCAGGTCGGGATTCCGCAAATCCTCAAAACACTTCGCGAATCCGGACATGATCCCGGTTTGCTTTTCAGTTTCTCGCAGAAGAAGACCACCAGCATCCGAGGCGATGTTCCCCCCGCCCTGCCTCGACTCAGCCCATCACTCATGAAGGTATGTATTATCGACTGGCGAAACCCGGTCCAACCGACCGGACCGTGAGAAGCTGTGAAAAAATCGGGGACATTCCGAATTTCCAGCTTTCCTCCGCTGAATAGAAAACATCAACCGCTGGTTGATCCGTCCGATTCAGCTGAGCAAGTCAGGAAATTCGGAATGTCCCCGATTTTTTCACAGCTTCTGAGCAGATAAACGAGTCCGTCGGTCCCGGAGTCTGGTTTTTCTCCGCGGTTTCTAGGACCCCAATGGTCTGTGTGGTGTCTATTGAGTATGCCGTGAATTCCACTCGGCTAGCTGTCGCATCACTCACTTCGCCCAGAGCTTGTTGAAGTCCGATATGTAGCTTTGTACAACCGACGAGCCTTGGATAAAAATCGCGTTTTCGTAGTTGCTGTCCTCGGCACTCAGAGACCAGTTGTAGCTCCCTGTGAAGAGCGACTTGCCGTCGAGGATCATGTACTTGTTGTGCATAATTCCGTTGAAAAGCCCAGCCATGCGCCGCACGCTGAATCCGAGCTGCTCGAGGGCCGCGATCTTGCTGCTCGAGCTCGTCGCCTGACTTGAGTCTGCGATGATCCGTACAGCCACGCCGCGATTCCTGGCTGCGATGAGGGCGTCGCATAACTCCTCGGCGGTGAAAGAATAAATCGCAACATCGATGGTGCTGGCAGCCTTGTTGATCTCCGAAACGATTCGGGATCGGACCCCGCCGTTGGGTGAGAACAGCGCGTTGATCGAAGGGCCTGGCTGCCCCACGGATACTGCGCTGAAAATGGAAGAGCTGTGGAAGCGAAGTGCCGTGACTGAAACTGCTCCCGCTGTCAGGCTGATCTCGATCCTGCCTGATGGTGCCCCTGGAATGATCTGGAAAAGGAAGGCCGAAAGGTGTCTGCCCGGCGGTAGCGTGAACCGGTAAGTGCCCGCAATGACTCCGTTGGCTTTCCTTGACAGCAGAGTTCCCGCAGCCGCAACCATGCCGGGATTCGTCATGGCGAAGCCCGTATTGAATCCTCCCTCTTCGTCGGCATAAAAATCCGCCGAATTGCCTGGCTCCGCTGCGGGGACGCAAGCTTCAGAAAAAAGGCTGGATCCATTGAATAGCTGAAAGACCGCGTTCCCGCTCAAACCACTGACGGATGGTGAGGTGGTCACCTGTGCCCAGCCCGTCGTAGCTGTGGCTGAATTGCCCGAGGTAGTGATCTTTATGGAGCCCCTGGCCTGAATCGGAATCTCAAATGAACTGGAAGTCGCAGTGCCGACTGTGACCGTCAGTGGTTCTCCTGAGTCCGAGAATAGTGAAATGGTGGCTGTGGTACTTGTGTCGGTGCCGTTGGTAAGCAGCAGGATGGTTTTGTAGCCTCCTCCGTCGGCAATATGCGGGAATACCAACTGAGCGGAGGCAGCTTTGGGAGGCAGGCCAGTGACTACAACAATGGCGATCAGAACCGCCAGTCGCTTCGCAGTACTCATAAAATCCTCCGGCCGAAATTAGCCGGCCCTTTTCATAGGTTTGGTGCAGCGCGGCCGTGAAGGCAGGTGTTTCTAACTCCTCTGACCGCCACGATCCAGCAGGAATCCGAATCAGGTGTAGCAACGCACCTCGAAGATTCTTGCCAGAGTATCGCCATTGGTCCGCTTCACGATGACCCTGACCGACGATGTCGCGACAGGCTCGAACGTATGACGCACCAGGCGGAGGAAATTATCCCTGGCTTCGAAGATTCTGCGCCAAGTGCCGCCAATCATGGCTTCAACCGAATAGTCCGCGACTGTTTCCGGCTGCGGACCGCGCGTCTGGGTGTTGTACTCGCTGTCCTGTCCGGTCAGGTAAAGCCGGCGGTGCAGGCCGGAATCGAAGGTCAGTTGAATCTCGCGGATGCTTCGTGCCTGGTCCCAACTCAGCTGTAACCAAAGCTCCCCGTCCCGCATGGGAGCCTGCCATTGGTGTGTGAGGCCGTCGCCGATGTTACGATTCCAGCCGTCGATGATGTTCACAGCTTTGCCGGCGGCAGTTTCCGAAGATGCGGCGATGCGCGCGCGGCGGGCAAGATCCTCCGGGTCTTCGTCGCGTACTCCAATGATAGCCTGATCGTCGCGCAGCAGCTTCTGCTGATATGCGGATAGAAGGTTCTTGTTGCTCGCCAACTCTCGCGGTGAGCAGTGGTGCTGCACACAGAAAGCTGCGGCGGTGCCTGCGGCCTGCCCGATGATCGCGCAGGTTGCCATTACGCGTGTTGACGCCAGCGCAACGTGTGAGGCGCTGATGTTCCTACCGGCCATCAGCAGGTTGGACCGGTTACTGCTGTAAAGCGAGCGCAGCGGGATATGATAGGGCTGCTTGAAGAAAACCTGGTGTAAGGGCTGTATGTCGGTTCGATCCATGCCGCCCGGCGGGTGGTCGTCGATCGGCCATCCGCCATAGGCAACGCGGTCCGGGTAGGCCTCGCAGCGCTCGAGTTCTTGCTGGATCATCACATGGTCGCCCAAGATGCGCCGGCTCTCTCTTTTGCCCGGGATCATGCCGACCCAATCGAGTGCCCAGTTCGCCGAATCGGAATGCTTTCCACTGTTCTTAATGTAATCCCAAACGCCGAGAACGACGCGCAGTAACTCATGGCGCAGCTTCTGATTGTCCTTGATGGTGTCGAGCTCCCCGCCCAGCTCGATCCACCAGTACCCGTACTCATAGGAATGAATCGGGCGGTACTTAAAATCGGCCTCCGCGAAGGACCGCGCCCATGAAGGAGCCCGAAACGGCATGGGCTGTGGATGCTTCCGGGCGAACAGGAGGATGCTGTTGCCCATGGTTTTCAAATCGCTCTTTTCGGGAGCCAGGGACTCTCCATAGACGTCGCGTCCTTCGCGGCCGCGCATGCATCGGGCGCCGCAACTTGCCGCAAGGCCCGCATCGCCGGTGCAATCCAGGAAATAACGGGCTTCAATCTCATAGAGCTCTTCCACCAGCGGACTCACTGCCCTGACCGTCGTAATGGCGTCGTTTTGTACTGCCGCGTCAATTAGCGCCGTGTCGAGCATGAGGGAGATGCGTTTCTCCGAGACAACCTTGTTGTAGAGCAACAGGTCCCACATCTCGAAAGAGCGCTGGGGATTGGTGGCGGAGTCCGTCAGCTTCAGTTCTTCAATAATGCCGGTTTCCCGCCAGAGGCTTGTGTCTTTGTGGCTGTTCGCTCCCAGGACGTGCATGCGGATCTCGCTGCTTGAATTGCCGCCCAGGCGCGAACGATCCTGCAGCAGAATGACCGATGCGCCGTTGCGTGCGGCGGCAATAGCAGCGCAGACCCCGGCAAGACCCCCTCCGGCAACGAGAATGTCTGCCTGAAGCTTTTTGCGCGTGTAGGGTGCCCCAAAGTCGGACCGGACTGATTCCTGGCCGAACAGGTTGCCTGGATTTCCCATCAGCGAGGCGGCACCCGCGCTGATGCCCTGGAAAAACTCTCTCCGTTTGATTGTCATAATACCTACCATTCTGCACAAGCGTGGAAAGGAAATGGTTCAATAGGGTCCTGTCCTGTGGACCACTCACCTTTGCCAGATTTGATAGATCCGCTGTTTGCGTGGGTCTTGGGACTGTGCATAGGACTTCAGGACGTTCTCCAGCCCGTCACAAAGTCGGATGGCGCTGTCGATGTAAGATTTGTCCGCGGCGCTTCGTGACGGCTCCGCAAGCGTTTGAATTTTCCCTTCTGCCAACAGAAGACGACGCGTGTGCACCGTGCGGATACATTCGACGGCCAGCTCGGCATGCGCTGCCTCGTAACTCTCCCCCAGCCCCTCCTTTACCAGGCGGTCGTACAGGTTCTGCAACTGGACGGCCCGCGCCTCAAGACCGGACAGCTGCGGCAAGTCGGAAGGCAGAGTCGGAGATAGGGGAATGGTTGCTCCACCAGCACTCCGAGCCCGGCCCGGTGAGGCGCCGCCCAGGCCAATCTGGATATGGGCTAGATCGGGCGTTTCGTCGTATGGCAGAAAAACCGATTTCGTATCGAAATGCTTCCACCTCTTGCCGTTTACCAAAACCGCTGTGACGGCTCCGTTGCCGGTGGTCGAAAGGAGCAGACTCTTCTCGCCGAAACGAATCGGAAACCTTTGCTCCAGCTCCGTGATGCCTGGTGGAATGTGGGGCAGGAGGGTTAGGCCATCTGCGCGATAAAGGTATTCAAACAATCCGCGAATCAGCGCAGCTGCCGGACCAAAAGTGTCATAACAGAGATTGATCGGTTGCTTGGGCTGATAGACATCGCTGCCGAATTTGGTTAGAGGATTGTCCATGCGGAATCTGCGAGCGAAGCTGAGTAGCTGCCGCATTGAGCGACGTGCGTCATCATATTTGCCGAGGCGGCAATAGCCCATAATCGCTCTCGCCTCACAGGTAGACCAGTGGCCGCCGTTCACCCACGTGCCGAACTCCCAGAGCCCCTGCGGCTTCTCGTACATGTCGTCGTAGGAGGGATAGTTGGGGATGATGAAGCTGTAGGGACGCAAGCCGGAGATGGAAGCGATCTTCGCATAGATTCTCGCCGCCTTCCCATCTCCCACCACCCGAAAAGCGATGGCGTCGTGATTGGGCGAGGATTCAAAGTAACCGTGCAGCGGTGCTCCATAGACGCCGTGACGCACGCCGTCCGGATCGACCGATCTAATAAAATATCCCTCTTTGGTCATGAGCGTTGGCAGGCCTTTTTGCGCCAGCCGGCGCCGATTCGTGTACAGAACGGCCATTTTGCTGTTACGGGCAACTTTCTCCAGCTCGATCAGCCGGTCAAGGGCGGCAATGCAGGTGACGGAGAGACCGGTCAGATATGCCTGTCCGTAAGTGCCGTCGGGACGCTGCCATCCGGCGTAACTGGGTGCGAGCAGGTTGCCGGCCGGTCCCGCAAGAAACAGGTTGTTCTTCGGGTCGCGGCGGGTCTCGATGAAGTCGGCGCAGCGCTCCAGCTTTGGCAGATAACGACCGATGGCTTGCGCATCGCGTCCGATGAGAAGGAGTTCGGCCTGCATGAGCAGGCCTGCCGCCGTAAACTCCATTCCCCAATCGTGGATCTCAACGCGCCCGTCTCCCTGCTTGTAGATAATCAAGCCGGGACGCGCGGCGTCGCACAGAGCGCCGTCGGGCGCGACCCAGTTGTGATAACCCACGCGCTTGCCATCGCCCATCTGGTCGAACCACAGGTCGTGCGAGTTCTGCAGGAAGGTGGCGAAAGGCTCCTGGTAGAACGGCAAGGCGCAGTAGGTGGTGCCGTAGCTGTTCTGAATCCACCATGCGTCCCATGTCGGCCCCTCCACGAGACCGTTCCATGCGGGCATATAAAGCATGGGGAGATTTTGGAACTCAGGGTCCGGCGCGAACATGCGGCGGGCAATGTCGAGCAGTTGCAGATACTCAACATCGCCCGCCCCGCGAAAATACTTGCCCTCGAAGCGATCCGCCGCTTGCGCACCGATGATGAATGTTGCTGCGCTGAGAGATAACATACTGACTACAACGATGCGTCTCATGGCCTGATCTCCCCGTTAGACGTCGTGCGACTTGCAGATGGATTGTTGGTCAGGCGTGCACACGCGTTTCCCATTCCAGACCCTGCACGTTCTGCAGGTCATCGATTCCTTCGCGCAGCAGACGAATCTTCATGAACCGGCAGAAACGGTTCAGGTCGCGGGTGTGGTCGCCGTAAAAGATCACGCGATGCAGGCCGCACGACCAGTTTTGCAGGAAGCGCTCAGGGTTCTCCACGCGCATGGTGAGCTTGCTGCGGCAGCCGCGCTCGACGAAGGGACTGTCGATGGCATCGCCGGTGGAGAAGAGCATGATGTCCGTGCCGATCAGTCGGGCCATGGAGATCTTTTGCCCGACCGGCATTTTTACCTGCAGCGACACGCCCTTGTCGTCCTCGCGGTGGCTGCGGATGTGATAGGGCGCGGCGGGTTTGTCCGGCCCTTCCATTTGCGTGGCGGCCACGCAGTGCGCGTGGATGATGGTATTGTTGGACAGGTCGAACATCGGGTCGGTGACGAAGCCGGTCCTGCCCACGAGGTAGGTGAAGATGAGTTGGGTCATCGTGGATTTCAGGTCGGCCTCGCAGACGCCGGCCAGGAGCACGTTATTGAGCCGCACGAAGCCGAGGCAGGGATATCCCATGCCGCGGTCGATGAGACCCATACCGAGGCAGTTTATTGTGATAGCGACGGCCTGGTGTTGAGCGAGCAGGTTCTTCATCGCGACATACATGAGGGAGCCCTTGAGAATCTCGTCCTTGGTCGGCTCGACGATTTTTTTCGCCTCCCGAATCCAGCGGCCGGCGTCGGCCTGGGCCTCGGCGCGGTCGGCCTCCTCGAAGGCTTTTTGCAGGTCCGGCAACCTGAGCGAGATGATCTCGGTGCCAAATTTATCTTTGAGGGCGCTCGCATATTTCTGGTCAGCCTCGCCGTGGCTGACGTGGAGAACCCGTGCCTGCTTGAGCCGCTGAATGGCGCGGAACGGACGAACGGCAACGGCGATATCCTCGTAGCGGCTGCTTGGCAGCACGTCGATGAGTTTGCCCTGGCGCTGCCAACCAGCAACGATGTGCCACTCGTGACCGCTGTAGGGCATGGTGAAAATCATCACGGGGACGTTCAGCTCCAACAGACCTTCGATGAGTGAGCCGGTACCCAGGGTGAGGTGAATGATCAGAATGCCGCTCACCTCCTTTAACTTCTCCTTGGCAGGAACGAGTTGCTCTGCGGTGCTGACCAGACCGCCCCGGACAAATTCCACATCAACGAGCGCGGGCAGCCTAGATATTTCTTCTTCATAGCGTTTGATCTCAGCGTCGAGGTCCACGGCCGACATCGGCCAGCCGGGCCGCGCGCGGCCGAGATAGACTAAGCCGATACGGACTTTGGTCTTGGGAATGAGTCCGGCTGTGGTGGCTGCGGCTGACGGCTCCCTCATTTGAGCGAACCCCGCGCCAGACGACATGACGCCAACCGCGGCAGTTTCGAGAAAGCACCTTCTGGATATTGTTGGGCACATGGCTCTCCCCCCTTTGTTATTGTTCATATCATAGTGCAAGCGGGAGAAGGGTCGTATCTGTAGAATGAAGTTTCTAGATTAGAGACTCATCTGTAGGTCGATGCCTGCTGCAATTGAGAGAGACGCGTTCAGCTTGGTAGTTCCGTGTGGCGGGGTGACGGGGTTCTAATCTGGAAACTTCATTCTACAGATGCGACCCCGTTCATGACGAAGGCGGAGCGTTTCGTCTGTATAATGGCGCACGATTAATCCCGAAGTGGCCCGCGTTCCTGCTGTGCAGGAGTCGGGGCCGCCGATTCCTTTCACGTGGAGGGGTTGCTATGGATCGGAGGCATTTCTTGTGCTCGCTGGCGCCGCCGGCTCTGATGCCGGCATCTGTATTTCAGGCTTCCAGGCGTCCTGGCCGGTTGCGGATCACCGACATTCGAGTCGTCCCGCTCCGCAAGATCAGGGATGTCGGATCTCTGGAGCCCGCCTGGAATCCAGGCGGCCGGATGACCTTTTCCGTGGGCGGAGGCTCGTACGTGGAGGTGCAAACCGACCAGGGGCTCTCCGGAATCGGTCCTGGAATGGATACGGCTTTGCTGCCTGCAGTGAAGGCGCAGCTGGTGGGGGAGGATCCGTTCGATACTGAGCGGCATCATGCACGGTTGCGTTATTACGCCGCCGGATCATCTTATCGCGGCAGCGCGAGCGTGGACATCGCGCTCTGGGATTTGATCGGCAAGGCTTGCGGGCAGCCGCTTTACAAGCTCTGGGGGGGAGCAAAGGAGAAGGTGCCCGCCTATGCCAGCTTGATTCAGCTCTCGACGCCGGATGAGCGCGCGCGGCTTGCCGGCGAGCTCGTAAGCCAGGGCTGGCAGGCCATAAAGCTGCGCCTCCACCACCCCACGCTGAAAGAAGACATCCGGATGGTCGAGGCGGTGCGAACTGCCGTTGGAGACCGTGTAGCGATCATGGTTGACGCCAATCAGGCGCAGTCTGCCGGGAACTGGCAACCGGGCGTGCTCTGGGATTTTCGCCGTGCCCTGGAAAGCGCGCGTGAGCTGCAGCGCCTGAACTGTTACTGGCTGGAGGAGCCCTTGCCGCGCTATGCCTTCGATCAACTCATGGAGCTCAACCGGCTCGTGGAGCTTCCCCTGGCCGGCGGAGAAAACAATCGTGGCCTGCACGAGTTCCGATGGATGTGCGAGCGCGGCGTCTACGACATTTTGCAGCCGGAAAGCTTGGTGGCGGAAGGGGTCACCGGGTTGCGCAAGATCGCAGTACTGGCTGAGAGCTATGGAAAACGCATCGTGCCTCACCACGGCGGAGGGGACCTCGGCACCATTGCGCACCTTCACCTGGTTGCGTCATGGCCACATGCTCCGTACCTCGAGCTCCTGCACGACCCGCCTATAGGCGATTACCGCCACCGATTCGCCGTCATGCGAGATCCTCCAATAGTGGACAAAGAAGGCTTGGTGCGGCTCCCCCAGCAACCTGGATTGGGGGTAGAGATCAACCCGGACCTGATAGGGGATTAGATCTCCAAGAGTGGGGTCGCATCTGTAGAATGGAGTTTCTAGATTAGAGACTCATTCGCAAGTCGATGCGTGCTGCAGTTGAGGAGCACGTTCAGCTTGGTAGTTCCGTGTAGCAGGGTGACGGGGCTCTAATCTGGAAACTCCATTCTACAGATGCAACCCCGTTCATTGCGTTTACCATGTCACAGGTCGAGCCCGCGCGGGCGATGACCACTGCAAGAACCGCGATGCTAATAGAGCGACGTCTCACCAAAGTTCGAATGTGTATCATTCCTTTCCCTGCGGTGTTTCTTGTATGTGGTTTTTTTCAGTCACGTCGTTTGTTTGTTAGACGCAGGGACACGATAAATGGCCAGCGAAAACATCCAGATGCATTTACTGCGGCGAAGAGCAGTAGTAGTAGAATGCAGTCTGGCATAGGAGGATAAATGCGAAATATGAAAGATCAAGCCAAGCCCCATGGTCGCCGGAGTGAAGAAGAACAACTCGAAAAGATAAAAACCTGCGTTTTCCCCTCGTCGGTTGAGGCGACGAAAGCGCTTGCGCAAGAAGTCTTGGCGCTGTTGCGGGAAAAAGAAAAAGACAGCAAGCCCCTTGTCCTTGGGCTAGCCACAGGTTCCACGCCAGTTCCTTTTTACCGCGAGCTGATACGGCTGCACCGGGAGGAGAGTGTCAGCTTTAAGAACATGATCACCTTTAATTTGGATGAGTATTACCCCATCAGCCGCGACCACCGCGAAAGCTATTACCAATTCATGCAAAACCAGCTTTTCAAGCACATCGACATCCCTGCTGACAACGTCCATATCCCCGACGGCAGCATGGGCCGTGAACAGGTCTTTGCCGACTGCCAGGCCTATGAGGAGGCCATTGAAAAGGCCGGCGGCATCGATTTGCAGGTCCTCGGGATCGGAAATACGGGCCATATCGGTTTCAACGAACCCGGTTCCAGCTGCGATTCAGTGACCCGCCTGATTACCCTGGACCGGATCACGCGTCAGGATGCGGCCAGGGATTTCCTCGGCCTGGAAAACGTGCCGAGCTTTGCGCTCACCATGGGCGTGGGCACGATCCTGCGCGCCCGGCGCATCGTGCTCATGGCCTGGGGAGAAAAAAAGGCGGCTATTGTCGCCCGCGCTGTGGAAGGCCCGGTCAGTGACGTTGTTTCCGCAAGTTTCCTGCAAGAGCATCCCCATGCCAGCTTTTACATCGATGAGGCTGCGGCCAGCGAACTGTCGCGGAAAAAGTTCCCCTGGTTGGCCGGCTCGGTTTCATGGACACCCAGTCTGAGCCGCTGTGCGGTCAATTGGCTCTCCACTCGCTTGGAAAAGCCGGTTCTCAAGCTGGTGGACGAGGACTACAATGAAAACGGGCTGTCGGAGCTGGTCACCGAGCAGGGCCCGGCTTACACGTTGAATATCCGTATCTTCAACGAGATTCAGCATACCATTACCGGCTGGCCCGGCGGCAAGCCTGAGGCCGATGATTCCAACCGTCCGGAAAGAGCCCTACCTTATCCGAAAAAGGTTGCCGTCTTCAGCCCGGAACCCTTTGCCGATGTGTTTGCCATGGGCGGCACGATCAACCGCCTGGTCTCCCAGGGCCATGATGTCCATCTGATCTACCAGGCGTCGGGCAATCTCGGAGTACCCGATGGGGAAGTGGAAAAGTTTCTCAGAGTTCTGCAGGATATCGCCGGCCCCAATTCGAAAGACTGGGAGAAGCAGCGGGAGTTTGCTGATCACCTGCTGCGCATGTTAAAAGGAAAAACCCAAACCGAGCCGGACTCGCAGCCTATCCGGGAAATCAAGGGACTCCTGCGCCGCGAGGAAGCCCGTGAGGCGGCATTGGTCTTGGGAATAGTCCCGACTAGAATATATTTTCAAGATCTTCTCTTTTACGAAAAAGGTCGCTACCGTCAATTCCGGCCGGAGCCTGCAGATGTCGACAAAATCGTCAAGTTACTGGTCGATCTGCAGCCGCACCAGATCTATCTCACCGGCAAGGTGGCCGACCCCAGCTCCGTTGAATACAACTGCTTCAGAGTCTTGGAATTGGCATTGGAGTTGCTCAAAAAGGAAGACTGGCTGGGAAAATGCTCGTTTTGGCTCTACCGCGTGCACGAAAAGGAGCTGGAGCCGCATAAGATCGACATGGCGGTGCCGCTGAGCCCGGACCAGCTTTCCCTGAAGATGCGCGCCATCCACCAGCACCAGTCACAGAGCACCCAGGTGCTGATCAGCGAGGACAGAAATAGGGAAATGGCCCGTTTGTATGACCATTTCGGCCTGGCCGAATACGAGGCCATCGAGGTCTTCCAGCGCTGGCGGCTCTTCCAATAATCCCGAATTCGGACCTTGAAGCCCCGAGCGCAGCCCGCATGAATCCGAGGGACAGGCTACCAGTTTCCCAATTTCGGTTCGGCCGGCAGACATTTGCGTTTGCGACCCGCATTCCCTAGTCGTAGGCGTATGCCAATACACGGCTCAAGTGGGACATAAGAATGGGTGATTGGTAACCTTTCACCTCTTTGGGGGATCACCATCGCGTTTTTTACGACAGCGTCCATGCCGGAAGGCAAAGCATCGAGGACGCGGTGTACGGATTCCGGTCAGCCGGACCTGCTTTACTTGTGAACGCCAGCTATTTCGAGCGGTGTATCTGCACCCGGGATCCGGAGACCATGACCGCGGGGTAGCGCCGCGAAACGAGTTTGTGGAGCTTTGAATCCTATGAGAATAATGATGCTTGTTTTTGCCATCGCAGGTGCTCTGGCCGTTCAAGAGACGCGCAGAGAAATCGTCAATAAGGCGCCCACGCCCGCCTCAGATACAAAACCAAATAGCGATGATGTGCCCGACGTATATGCCATAAACGGGCGCTTCGATCGCATTCTGCTGCTCCGCTTCAAATTCGATACGGATCTGCTCGCCGGAGTCGAGAGGATGGTGAAACAAGAGAAGATCCGAAACGCCGTGATTCTTTCTGGAGCTGGCTCCGTCAGGGGATATCAGGTGCACCAGGTGAGCAATAGGGACTTTCCTTCCAGGAATACGTTCGTCAAGGATCCCACCGCGCCGGCAGACCTGATCAGCATGAACGGCTACATCATCAACGGCAAAGTGCATGCGCACATCACTCTGGCGAATCCCGACAAGGCGTTCGGAGGCCATCTGGAGCCGGGGACCACGGTCTTCACGTTCGCCATCGTCACGCTTGGTGTTCTGAACGCCGAGACAGATTTGAGCCGGGTGGATGACAAGACGTATCGTTAGCCGGCACCGCCGCCTTGTCCGCCTGGGGTCGGACCTGAACGAGGATAATGACTGCAACAAGCTAACAGGGCGCTCCCAAATCCGGGGCCGTCGATTCTTTTCACGCGAAAAAATGTGGAGGGACAGTCGCCACTGTCCCCGAAGAACAGAATGGGGACAGTGGTGACTGTCCCTCCCTCCGCAAGATGAACCTGAGGCACTGGCATGACTATAAACATCAACGCCAAACAGCTGCGTGCCTCTCTGCCTGAGGTCGTGCGGCGCGTCCGAAAAGGGGCGAAGTTTACCGTGATCTATCGGAGCAGGCCCGCCTTCCAGATAGTTCCCCTGAATGATGCGAGAGAGGCCGAGGGCGCAGTGTCGGACGACTCGTTGTATCATGCACCTGCCGTGGGGACGTCGGGTAAGGGACGCGTCGCTGCTGATAATGACGAATTACTCTATCCCCGATGAAGGCGCTTTTCGTCGATACGGCCGAATGGATGGCCTGCGCCGATGCGGCCGACCCGGCGCACGAAGGGTCCTGTGCAGCTCGCGACGGCGCCCTTGAGCAGGGCATTGCTCTCGTCACAACCGATTACGTCGTTGACGAGGAGGGGGTCAGGTCTGGAAGATTGGATTTTTCTCCGGCTGCGAGAATTGGATTTTCCAGGCCTGCCCCCGATCCTTCGGCCAATTGCTGGCCAGTAAAACTACGTATTTCAAATCCAGCCGCAGGCGAATCACCGGAATCCGCAACTTATCAGCATCGCCAGTTCGATCTCGGGGAAGTACATATCCTCAAGCCGGCCCATTCGAGCAATCAGCCGCGATTGGCTGACAGTTCGTATGTGGCTCAGGTTGACGGCGCAGGGCTGTCGCAGGCCATTGGATTTACTCGGAACCACCTCTACAAGCGTGGGCAGACCTTTGATCCGGCCGGTGATGGCCGCGACGATGGTCGTGTTGGCATAGCGGTTTCCGAGATCATTTTGCAGCACAAGTGCGGGCCGCGTTTTGCCTATCTCCGAGCCTTCGATCGGATCGAAGCGAATACGCCAGATTTCACCGCGAAGGATTGTCTTCATCGCCGAGCCCGTCCAGGAGCGTCGTGTCCCAGAGGATTAAGTCCTCCGCCAGCCGCCGATCAGAGGCCATTGCCTGATAGCCTCTGACCATCGCTTTATGAAGCTGCTGTCTGCGGTATTCCGAAAGTGCCTCATTGATGAACGCACTCGCATTGCCTTGCGCCTGGCTCGAAACGTATTCCCAGACATCGGGTCGGAGTGAGATAGTTTTTTTAACCACGGTTCTCCTCATTATGCCTCCCGTACAGTATGAAGATTGTATCATACCGTTTGGGCAGAAAAGGAGAACCGCATTCCCCCAGATAGAGACCCCTTTGACTCGACTACTCGGCAAGGCTGTGATGTCACCCCACCCAAATGGCGAAATGTGGAGGGACAGTCGCCACTGTCCCCGAAGAACCGAATGGGGACAGTGGTGACTGTCCCTCCCTCCGGCAACCGACTATTTTGGCGCTTTGGCGGGAGCCCCGTAGTAGGGGTATTTATCCCAGCGGTCATCGTCGGATCTGGCGCGCGGATCGGCGGTTTCCTTCATCCATTGCTCCAGCTCAGCCCTCAGCATTCTCTTCGCGTCGGCACAGTCGGACCTTTCCGCGATGTTCGTCATCTGCTGCGGGTCGCGGGCAAGATCATAGAGTTCCTCGGCGGGACGCTTTGCGAAGCAAAGTTCATAGTAGCTTGCGTACTTTTCTTCGTTGCGGTGGGCTAAAATAAAATCCTTCGTCGGAGAACCGTCGCAGTCACCATAGGAGCCGACGGCAAAATACATCTCCGGATCACCGGCGGGCCAGCGGTCGGGCCGGAGGTTGCGAATATAAAGAAGGTCTTTCGTTCGAATCGCCCGCGCGGGATAACTCAGATCGCCCTTGCGGACATTGGCGTGGCGTTCGCGCTCCAGGAACGTCCGAGTCCGTTGCCCCGGCTTTTCCTTGCCGGTAAGCAATCCGAGAAAACTCCGGCCGGTCATTTCCGGCAAGGCCCTCAATCCCGCTGCTTCCAGGAACGTGGGTGCCAGGTCGGCCAGGTTTATAAAATCGTCCAGAATTCTTCCTCCCTTCACCTCCGCAGGCCAGCGCACCGCCAGCGGCTGGCGGGTGCCGGCGTCATAGAGGTTGGCCTTGGCGCGAGGAAACGGCCAGCCGTTGTCGCCAGTTATCACGACGATCGTGTTCTCCAGCCTGCCGGCGGCCTCAAGCAGCTTGAGCATCTCGCCGACTTCCCGGTCGAAGCGCTCGACCTCAAAATAATAGTCGAGTATGTCGCTGCGAACCTCAGGCGTATCCGGCCAGAGCGGCGGCACTTGGACGCCCTCGAGTTTCAGCCCCGATTTCAGGCCCGTTCCCGGCTCATACGGCCGGTGCGGATCGTTGCTTCCGAACCAGAAACAAAAAGGCTTTGTTTGGGGCGTGTTCTTCAGAAACGCCTCGAAACTCGCAAAGGACGGACCGGCCGGATTGCGCTTGCGGCCTCCGGCTTCGACGTTTCCGGGACCCCAGCCTTTGCGGGTGAATCCGACGCGGTAGCCTGATTCCTCGAGAAGGTCCGGATAGACCTTGAATTTACCAGGCAGGAAACCATGCAGATTCCCTCCCTCTTCCAGGCGATGAGGCGCCTGGCCGGTCAGCATCGCCGCACGCGACGGCGTGCACGACGGGGCGGCGCAGAACGCGTGGTTGAACAGCACGCCTTCCCGCGCCACGCGATCGAAGTTCGGCGTCCGGACAACCCTATCTCCATAGACACCGGCGTGCGGCCAGGCATAATCGTCGCCCAGGCAGTAAAGGATATTGGGCCGTCGGTCAGCGGATTGAGTGCCCGTCCCTCGCCGGAAAACTGCCGGCATCATGCAAGCGGCACCGATGAATGCCCGCCGTGAAGTTGTGGGTGTGTTTTTTTGTGGCGCTTTCATCCTATCCATCCATGTAGCAGGAGATGAGTATCGCGATCCAGATTTGCTGGAATCAGAATAATTCTCCCATCATCGCCAATAGTCCGTTGACAATGGCGTCTTCCGCGCAGCCACGCTTCACCCGCGTGGTGACGATTTCATAGCTGACCTGATCGTAAGCCGCATCGTCAGGCAGGTAGCCGCTTGATCCGTTGCAGTGGGTAACCATGAGCGTGTGGTTGAAGGGCGATTCCTTTTTCAGTCGCAGGCCGACATTGGTCAGCACCTCTCCGGCTACCCCGGCGATTGCGATGTCGTTGATAACCAGGAGCGACAGGCGGATGGCCACGGGATCCGAGTCTTCAAATTTGTATTCGCGGCCGGGGCCCGGCGCCTGCACCGTCCGTTTGCCCGGACACGTTACGACGCGCTGCGATGCATGGATATGTGCCCGGTTCGTTGTCTTGATCGCATCGGCGATCCTGACGACCTCCTCCCCAAGAATCGAACCGAGGGCGGTGACATTCTGGAAGTCCGTCCCGGTGCGATATATGGGGTCCTGGTCCCCTGCCGTGCCGCTGGTCCAGGCGGAAATCACCTTGCCGCCATAATGCCGCTCCACAAAGCGCGATGTCGCTCCTGGCAGATCCGAGCTGATTTGGAGGTTGCCCGGTCCCATCACTGTCCCGTGGACACCATAGTTACTGAAGATCGCGAAGGGTTCGCCAGTGAGGTTCTCGAACCTGATTACCGCGACGGTCTTATCGGACACACCATCCGGGTTGTTGCCCAACATCCATCCGCCTTCACCATTTGATGCCCGGCGGTTCATATTGACCTTCGCTTTCCCCGTTCGGAAACCAATCCTGGCGGGCTGAAGCGCGGACTTTGCCCGGCGGACGGATTCGAGAATCGCTTCCTCCAATCTTGCGATATAAGCGGCCTGATTTGGGGCCAGCTGCCCTCGGTCGTACACTCCCGTCGACGGCGCTGCGTGAGTGTGCACCGACGCGAGGACGATATGGTCCCGGGCGATTCCTGTTTCGCGCGTGATCCGCTCCGTCATCTTTTCCCAAAATGCATTCGAGAGGCCGATAATTTCGTAACTGATGATGGCGGCTTGGGCAGAACCGTCGTCCACGACGATGGCGCGCACGTTGAGGTCGTCGTGGATGCCTTTGAATCCCGCTGTGCGATTGGCGTAGCCGCTCATCTGCAGCGCGGCGTCAGCCGCTGGCGTGATGTCAACCTTGGCCGCGCCTGCGCGCAGGATGCCCTTGTCGGCAGCAAGCGGTGCCACAGTCGAGATCAAGAGAAGCAGGATGCCAAGGCAAACACCGCAACATAATAATTTCCGAATCATGATCGCCTCCATCTCGCGGATTGGGAGTGCAACAGCAAAACCACTTATACTCGGCCAATGATAATCCAATGTGGAGGGACAGTCACCACTGTCCCCGAACAACACTCCATTCAACAAGTCATTGGTGAATTCATCGATCGTCTTTTCAATCGCGTGCTCGTCGAGCCGTAGAGAGCCGACCCGTTCAAAGTAGGACGTGATCATGATGCTGGCGGTTCCTTCTGGCGTCCTAAAGTTTAGTCCCGGCAAGAACTTTCCCTTCGTTTGAGGGTAGGATCCTGCTCGCTCGACGAGCGTCCTGACTCAATCCCTGTAAGTCATAGTTCCCCCACGATGAATTTCCCTTGTGCCGTGTTATCGGGGGGTCTATAAGTTTTGAGCCATCGTTCTTGACAGCGACGGAGGATTCCATGCGCCTTGCCCAAGTGTTCATCGCGATCGCGATTGCGATCGCCCAAAGCGGTCCGTCGACGGTTGAAGACCGAATCCGTGCGGTCGAGACCGGCCTCATGCCGGCAGTTGTCCTCAAGGGCCGCCCGGTGCCGCGGCACACGATCGAGGAGCGGATGAAGGCGCTCCACGTGCGTGGGGTGAGCATCGCAGTAATCCACAATTACGAAATTGACTGGGCGAAGGGATACGGCCTTGCGGATCTCGAGTCAAAGCGGGCGGTGACGGCGGAGACCTTGTTCCAGGCAGGGTCGATCAGCAAGCCCGTGGCAGCGGTTGGGGCGATGACCCTGGTGGAGCAGGGCAAGCTGAAGCTCGACGACGACGTGAACTCGTACTTGAAGGAGTGGAAGGTGCCGGAGAACGAGTTTACAAAGCAGCAGGAGGTAACGTTGCGGCGACTATTGAGTCACACCGCCGGACTGACTGTGCATGGATTTCCGGGTTACGAGGCGGGCACTGCGGTGCCGACAACCGTGGAGGTGCTGGACGGCAAGAAGCCTGCCAACACGGCGGCGATTCGCGTCGACATCCTGCCGGGAACACAGTATCGATACTCGGGCGGCGGCTATACGGTGGCGCAGTTGATGATGGCGGAGGCCACCGGAAGACCCTTCGCTGAGTTCATGCACCAAGCGGTGCTCGAGAAGGCCGGTATGCGGCAGAGCACGTACGAGCAACCGCTGCCCGCAGGACTGGTGGGTGTGGCGGCATCGGGATATCGGAGCAACGGAGATGCCGTTCCCGGGAAGTATCACACTTACCCCGAGATGGCGGCCACAGGATTATGGACGACCGCGAGCGACCTGGCGAGATTCGCGATCGAGATTCAAAAGTCGCGCGAAGGGCGTTCGAACAAGATTCTCAAACAAGCGACAGTGGAAGAGATGCTGCGCGAGCAGAAGCAGGGATACGGATTGGGTTTCGGGGTGTCGGTTCGCGACGGGACGAAGGAGTTCGGGCATGGCGGCGCGGACGAGGGCTTCCAGGCCGTGCTGTCTGCGACGGTTGATGGACGGGGCTTCGTTGTGATGACGAATTCCGACAATGGCCAGCGGCTTGCAGACGAAATCGCGCTGGCAATTGCTGCAGCGTATGGCTGGCCGAACAAGCCGCGCGAGAGGGAGACAATTTCGTTATCGACGGAGAACCTCGCGAAGTTCGCAGGGGAGTATGAGGCGAGCCGGATCGGTCGGGTACAGGTGCGGGTAGTGGACGATCATCTGGCGATTTCGATTCCGGAACAAGGGGAGATGGCGCTATACCCTGAGGCAGCCGACGTTTTCTTCAGCCTGGGACGTGGAGTGCCGGACCTGAAGTTCTCCAGAGACGAGGCTGGTGCGGTAACGGGCTTCACCGGGGGTAATGTTACGGCCAGGCGGGTGAAATGAGGCGCTTAACCCTCTCTCTCGGAGGCTGCTTTCGTCCGCCCTCGTAACAAGGCAAAACGTTATCGCATATTCCATATACCCAGGAGCTGGCCATGAAGAAGTACCTCAAGTGGTTATTCGCTGCGTCCGGATTGTGTCTCCTTTTCTTCCTTTCGTTCCCCGTTATCACAGCGCAGCGCCCTGTCTGGGCGCAGGACAAGCAGTCGCCCGTGAAAGATCGCGCCAAACTGATCGCCGCCGCTCGCGAAATCATGCAGGCGCAGACATACTGCGCGCTCATCACCATTGATGAGTCTGGTCGTCCACAGGCGCGAACGATGAACCCGTTTCCGCCGGAGGAAGACATGACGGTCTGGTTTGCCACCAACACTAATACCCGAAAGGTGCAACAGATACGCAAGGATCCTCGAGTGTGTCTCTACTATGCGGATCACAGCAAGGCGACCGGATACGTCGCGCTCACGGGAAGAGCGGTCCTCGTCGAGGACATGGGCGAAATACTGAAGCGCAAGAGGGCTTATTGGGACCAAGCGTTTCCGGGTTTGAAGAACCTCGTTCTAATCAAGGTCGTCCCTGAACAGCTCGATGTTCTCAACTACAAACAGGGCGTAGTGGCCGACACCGTCACCTGGCGCACGCCCTCGATCGAGCTGGGCCCGGGCGCACCGAAGCCCTGAAGGCGGGAGAATCGTGGGGGAAGGCAGGTTGCAAGTAAGCTGCCCGGCTGCCTTGATGGTTTGCTCGATGAAGCCCGCAATGACGCCAGGGAACGACGCACGGCGTTAAGCATCGCTGTCCTGCAAACCAGGTTCGGGGACAGTAGCTTGCCCCCTGTTTTCCGATTGGTTAGGTCGGGTGTCCAATCGCGCAGCCGCAGCCTCGTCTCGAAATATCCCTAAAAACGGGCCAGCGTCCCTATTCCCCGCGCAGGATCATCGGTAGGCTTCTTTACCGTGCGCGACGAGTCGGACGTCGACATGTGCTTTGATGTCGTCAATTTCGTAGACGACTCGATAATCGCCAACACGGATTCGCCGTGCGCGGTCCTCACCGCTCAGTTTCTTGCACCCGTATGGGCGTTCGAGGGAACCGCCAGCATCACTGGCCCGAGGTCGACAGGAAGGCGGCTCGACTCCCTCCGTCAACTCCTGAGTCGCGCTGTCAAGGAAGAGGTGGATTTTCTCTTCCGGCTTGTCCTCGGAGAACTGCGTCAGGGATCGCTGGAAGGCATCATGTCCGAAGCAATTGGCAGGGCTGGGGAAGTGCCTATCGCACTCATCCGCCGTGCCCTAATGGTTTCAGGGGACCTCGCAGCGATCGGACGCTGTACCTTAGAGGAGGGGAAGTCCGGCCTGGCGCGTTTCGACATCCGGATCCTTCAACCCGTGCAGCCAATGCTTGCTCAGATCGCGAAGGATGTGGCCGATGCCATGACCTCGCTAGGAACCGCCGCCCTTGAATACAAGCTCGATGGCGCCCGCGTGCAGGCCCACAAAGCCGGCAACGAAATTCGAGTATTCACGCGCCAGCTGAATGCATAGGGTAGGCTAAATCGGACAAAAGAGGCCAGGAAATTGTCCCACACCTCCGCAACCAACGGAGGTGAATGTAACGATGGGACGAGACTGGAACAAGATCGGCGAGATCGTTGAAAAAGTCCGGGAACTGGGGCTCAGTTGCAAGGACGGTGTGAAACGCTTCGGGGTGCAGCCGTGGGTGCTCTACGACTACGACCAAAGGAAAAAGCTTGACGCGCGGGAGGTCGCGCTGCAGGCTTCAGCCAAAAGAGAGCGGTGAAATCAGCGATAGTGATGCCTCCATGGGCGCGGACGAGGGCCCTGTTGCGTTGCCTGGGAACATTACAGCACAAGTGGCCCCGCTAGCCGTGACGCCCGACAGCAGACTGCTCGCCTCGGCCTCCGGGAATGCGCCCGACTATGGAAACATGATCAAGCTGTGTACACTGCCGGAGGGGCGGCGACTCTCCACGCTCGAAGGGCATCTGGCGGCCCGCTTTTTGTGCGCCTGGCGGACGTTCGAATAATGCCCGTAGTACCTCAGAAGCTTGCGCCCGAGATCGGGGATGGGCGCGGGCATGGGAGCCAGAATCTGCGCGGTGAGCTTCTCGGCAAAAAGCAATGCACGCTTAAGCACCGATCGAATATCCGGCAAGAAAATTGATGCCGAAAGAGGGTCCCGATGCTCCTGAGCGGTAGACACCCGCGAAATTAGTCGAGTTCCCCTTATCCATAAATCCATTTAAGAAGTTCTACAGAACGCTTCCAGGGCTCATGTCGACTATGCCTTGAGGAAGCTTCCTGGGCAGGAGATACGGAAATGCTGGCGCAGCATAGTCCAGCACGGGCACCACGCCCGCAAGTTTGGCCGCAGTCCAAGAAAGAAGTCCAGCCAGGGATTGGCAGTGTTCGACAATCGGCATCCCGTCATAGGGAGTGCCGAATGCTTGAACCCAAACCCGCGGGTTAACCTGCGGCAGCCAGACTTGAACGAGCCTCGCCACGATACCGCCGCGTGAATGAGCCAGCAGCCGCATTTGCTTCGTCTTTACTTTCGTACGAATGAAATTACAGAGATCCGTAGCGTTTTCTGTGACGTCCAGGATTTCCCCCGGGATACTATCTCTTCGGCGCCAGCATGTCCAACTCGTCCAGCTTGCGCACACGGCGGCGGAATTGCTCTTCGGTGCTGAATTTGGCGTTCAGGAAGGCGGCCAGTATCTCCTCGGCGAGGCTGGGGCCGATTATTTGGGCGCCGAGACAGAGCAAGTTCACGTTATCGTGTTCGACGCACTGATGGGCGGAGTAGTGATCATGGCACAGGGCCGCACGGATGCCGTGGATCTTGTTCCCGGCGATGGCCGCGCCGACCCCTGTGCCGCAGACCATGACGCCCCTTTCAGCCCGGCCGCTCTTGATCTCGTCACACACCAGCATGGCGATGTCTGGGAAGTCCACAGGCTCGGGAGTGTAAGATCCGCAGTCCTTCACTGTGTGCTTCCATGACTGCAGCAGCTTGATCACAACTCCTTTCAGCGGGAATCCTGCATGATCACCACCTACCGCTAGCTTCATCTCCCTCCTCCTCTCCAGCTCCAAAACATGACTGATAACCGGCTCTTAATTCGTCATTCGTCATTCTTCATTCGTCATTTCCCTTCAGGCCTGTTCCATCTCGTCGGCAAAGCTCCGCATCTTGCGGAGGCGCGCGCGATATGCTTCATAAAGCCCGTCTGCGTGCTCTCGCAGCGGTCTTCGGTTATTCGTAACCGGCATCTTGGTGGTCGCGTAATCGACCTGCTTGATCCAATCTTCGGGAATGGCGCTTGCTCCGCTGAGGGCGCCGGAAATTCCGGCGGCGATCGCCGCGAGGCAGTCCGTGTCCCGGCCAAGGTTTGCGGCGGCGATCATCGCGTCCTTAGGATTTCCTTTGACCATCCGGAAAATGCAGATGGCCTTGGTCACCACTTCGTTGGCCGAAGAAAATGCGTAGGGAGTACCGCTTCCGCTGTAGATGGCATCGAAAGCCTTTCGCAGTTCCCGAAAATCCTTGCAGTCCTTCGTGCGCGTTAGGGCACGTTCGATTTCCTGCGCCGCACGCATTTCGCCGAAATCTTTCCCGAAGCGCGGGTCGCCGTTGTGAATCGCGCCGAGGACGCTGTTGACAGTCGCTCCCGGTTTCGTGGCCGCCGCGATCGCCATTCCTGTGATCGCGGCCCACTGCAGACCCCGGCTATTGGTGGTCTGATAGAGCTGCCCAACCTCGAACACATCGGTCACGGCGCCCTCGACGTCGCCGGCGTTGATTAGCCCTATCGGATGGCAGGAGCGGGCGAACGAGTTGAGCCCCGCGTAGTCACAGTATCTGCCTATGTCGCAGGCCGGGATGCCGCTTTTCGCCATCTCGAGCAGCCGCATCTCGAAAGGCTCCGAGATCATTCCCGCCTGCTCGGGCTTCATGTCTCGTACCCAGATCTTTCTGACATCTTCCGCGTTCACGCGGTCTTTCTTCTCGATGATCGCGGTGATCATCAGCTTCTGCCGCTCACATCCGTCTTCGGTGGTTCCGGCCTCGCGATTCCAGCCGTTGTTATAGTGCTGGTAGGGCATCAGCCGGTCAATGGTGCCGTATTTTGACTCGATCTGCTCATAGGGCCAGCCTTCGCACGGCGCGCCCATCGACGATCCGACATGACAGCCGACGATGCAGCCAAAGAACTTCTCCCGCAGGCTGATCTTGCCGCCTGCTGCCGGCCCGCTCTGGAACTCTGCAACTGAGCCGCGGGCCGCGAGCGCGGCAGCGGGCAAGAAGAATCCATGGTGCAAGAACCAACGACGATTCAAGGTGAGGCCTCCCTGGTTCGGGTTTTGAAAAACTATGAAAAGATCCTTTATGAGAATGTTTCGAGGCTAGCGATTTCGGGAATTTATGTCAACCACTCTCCGATCGCGATTCAGGGTAGCTCGCCCGTCTGGCCCCTGAAGGCTAGTCAATTGCGAACTGCAAATTGCAGATTCAGATAAACAAATTGCCGTCCTCCAATTCGCAATTTGCATTTTGCAATTCCAATGTCGGCGAGCGCCCCGGTGTTCATCCGCCTCTGCCACCCTCTTCAGATCCACTTGATAACGGGGTCTTTCTTGGGAGGAGCTTTCGGATGGTCTCCCGGATATCCGATCAGGATCGGACCGAAGATAGCTTCTCCTTCCTTGAGCTCCAGGGCCGCTACGATCTCAGGATTGTCCGTGATCAGCGATCCGAGCTTCACCCAGCAGCTGCCAAGCCCCAGCGAGTGCGCTGCGAGCATGAGGTTCGCGCACGCGAGTGGGCAAGAGTCTGAGGCATAGGTTCCCCTGCCGATGACGAAAACAATAGCTGGCGCCGAGTAGTAGACCGGATCCTCCAGTTCCTCGTACCGCTTCATGATCAGCTGGTACCTTGTCGGATTGACCTCTCTCAGAGGTTCCAGGTATTTCTTCGAGTTCGGGACGGCGGTTTCGACCAGCTTCTTTCTTAAGCCCTTGTCCTCGATGACCACAAACCTCCATGGTTGGGTGTTCATGCCGGAGGGAGCCTGGTTGGCTGCTTCGATGATTGTCATGAGAAGATCTCTGGGAACCGGCCGGGGCTCATAGGTCCGGATCGACCTTCGGGTAAAAATGGCTTCGAGCATTGGATTCATGATGTCCTCCTGAGGTGCAATTCGCTGATTATTGAGAATCGCATCATACGTGAGCCGGTTCGACCGGCAAATTTGAAAAACCAATTCTTTAGTGTTATATCTGCGGCTGCGAAAGCGCGCGGCGATTATGTGCCAACCCGCATTTTTTCACATCTTACAAGGAACCAGAATTCATAAAGGAGCTTCATCATGAGCCATCTCACGCTCAACCGGCGAGATTTTCTCAAGTGCAGTGCAGCATCAGCGGGTGTGGTCGCTTTGGGAAGCGCTCTTCCTGCCTCGGTGCTCGGCGCGAACGACCGTATCAATGCAGGAATCATCGGCGTCGGCGGCAAGGGCATGGACCACCTCCGCTGGCTCCAGAAAAATGCCAAGGACGAGAATGTCCGCGTCGCCGCCGTCTGCGATGTCTACCAGAGGCGCATCAGTCGCGCGGCAGCTCAGGCCGAGTGCGACGGCTTCATGGATTATCGAAAGCTGCTCGAGCGTAAAGATATCGACGCGGTTTTCGTGGTGACACCGGACCACTGGCACAGCAAGATCACCCTTGACGCAATGGAGGCCGGAAAGCACGTCTACTGCGAAAAGCCCATGACCCTCACCATCGAGCAAGCCCTGGCTGTCCGCGACGCTGTCAAACGCTGCAACAAAGTTTTGCAGGTTGGACCCAACGGCACCGCGCGAAGCAGCTTCTGGAAGGCCCAGCAGGTGATCCACGAAGGCCGCGTGGGCAAGGTCACCTGGGCCCAGGGGAGCGCAAACCGCAACATCCGGGGCTGCGCCTTTAACGTCTGGTTTCCCATCGACCCAACGGCCGGCCCCGATAAAAGCGGCGACGACTACGTGAACTGGGACATGTGGCTCGGTCACGAATGGCGACTGGCGCCGAAGATCCCCTGGAATCCGGAGCATTTCTTCCGCTTCCGGAAATACTGGCCCTATAACGGCGGTGTCGCAACCGATCTCATTTACCACTCCCTGGCGCCCCTCCTGCTGGCCATTGCCGGGAGCAACGGCGAGTATCCGAAACGCGTGAGCGCCGGCGGAGGGCTGTACGTTGAAAAGGACGGCAGAGACATCCCTGATGTTTTCGCAATGATTGCTGACTATCCCGGAGAATATACCCTGAATCTTATGAGCGTGCTGACCAATGACACGCCGTTGCCGACACGGATTTATGGCAAGTACGGAACGATCGAGCTCAAGGACGACGCCATCCTTTCGGGCAATGGAGACTTCGTCGAGGAGTTTAAGGAGAAGAATGGCGGCTACTCGCAGGTCACTCTCCCGCTCGAGAAACGAAAGGATCTCCAAGGAAACTTCCTCGACGTTATCCGCCAGGGTGGCACTCTCTGCTGTAACGCCGAGCTGGGGGCCGCCACGATGGTGGCCATCAAGATGGCCGTCGAGTCCTATCGCCAGAACAAGACCATGCTTTGGGATGCCGCAAACGAGCGACTCGCCTGATTGAATTGGCGATAGGCGCCAATTCGGGAAAATTGGTGCCCGGAAGCTCTTAAAAAACTAAGTCCAGAGGCTGTTGCCACCCGGGCTCGAGGCAGCGGTGCGCTGGTGACGGAGATTGTGCTTGCAGACCGTCGCGGGCCTGCTAAAGCCAACACAAACGCTGAACTGGAGTCGATCATGACTGTTCGTTTTCGGTTGTGGGTCTTGCCCGCCATCCTGCTTATTTGCCTGGGAGCACGATCTGTCCCAGGACAAAGCTTCGGCAGCCACAAGCCCGTCTACGATGCCAATGGAATGCTTCTTCCCTGGACCCCCTGGGTGGACGCATTGGAGCGGGAGATGAATTGGTACTTGCGTTGCCCGATCGAGCACGGCTACCCGCGTTTCGTCTGGATGACCTTCATGGATGGCAACTACAATCCCATCGAACGGCGTCCCGACTTCATTCCGTCGATGCAGAATGGAATGGGAATCATCTCTTATCTGAAGTATTACGCATTCAAGGGAAAGCAGAATCCAAAGGTGCTGGAGTTTGCCCGGTTGATGGGTGATTACCTGATTCAGGAAAGCCTTGCTCCGGATACGGGCAAGTATCCTCGTTTCACCCGCTCCACCGGATGGCGAGGTCGCTTCCCGCAACCTCCTGATTGCGGATCGCAGGGTGACAAGCCGTACGAGATCCAGCCGGATAAGGGAGGTATTGCGGGCTATGCGCTTGTGCTGCTCTACGAGGAAAGCCGGGAGGAGAAGTACCTTCGCCAGGCCCTGCAAAATGCCCGAGTGCTGGCGGCCAACCAGACGCCCGGGGATGCTCAGCATTCTCCCTGGCCTTTCCGAGTCGACTATAGGACCGGTGAAGGGCGCGGGGAGGTGTCGGGGAGCATGTCGTACATCCTCCGGCTTTTTGACAAGTTGCTCGATCGCAGCTACACCGAATTCAAAGAGCCCCGGCAAAAGCTATGGTCGTGGATTAAGAACTATCAACTACCGAACTTGGCGAAGGATGGTTTGCTCTGGGTGCAGTTTTTTGAAGATCATCAAGAGCCGGACAACCGCACTGCCTGGGCGCCGCTCAACCTGGCGCGGTACCTGCTCGAAAGGAAAAGCGCCCTCGATCCTGACTGGAAGGATGACAGTGCAGCGCTCATCGATTTCGTCAATCGCCGGTTCGTTTCCATTCGCAACGGGATTGCTGTCTGCGGCGAGCAGGACTATGACAAGAACCCCTGGGGTGGCATTCTCTCAACCTATGGGGCCGTGTTGGCGATGTACTGTGCCGCAACTGGGACACAGGAGTTCAAGGCGGTTGCCTATCAAGCCTTGAACCTCTGTATGTATGCAGTGGACGATGACGGCTGCCCTCGCGATTCCATCTTGAAGAGGGATCGGGGCGGCTGGCAGGAAGACGCTCACACTGACAAGATTCACAATATCCTCGATGCGATCGCGGCCTTCCCGGAATGGGCCAAGGGAAGGTGAGAGCGGTGCAGAATATCCCCTTTTTCTAGGCGAGGATAACCATCTCGCCATATGGCTGCAGCGCTGTGTCGCAGGTGAGCAGGCTCAGCCCCTCGAACATTGCTTGGGCAATGAGCATGCGGTCAAAAGGATCAGCGTGATGGCCGGGCAGCCGGCTCAGCGTTAGCACATGAGCCGGCTCGATCGGCAAATAGGTGAAATCGCTGGACTCGACTTGTGCATGAATTGCTTTTAAATCCGCGCGCAGTTTCCCCTTGCCGATTTTGACCGCGACTTCCCACAAAGACACGACGCTAACAAAGACGGTTCGCGCCTCCTCGGCAATCTGACGCCGGGCGCGTGCGGGTAGGCGAGCATCATCGGCGAGCCACCACAGCAGGATATGCGTATCCAGCAACAAGTTCACTATCTGGCTTTCGTTGGGGAAAGCGGTCTCCTGGTCCATTCCGAGAGCTCCTCGGCGGTCATGGGAGCATCAAAATCCTTCGCGATCCAGATCCTGCCCTTGAGCGCTCCAGGCTTTCGTTTCCTCATCGCGGACGGGCGGAGCGGGACCAGTCGAGCCATCGGTTTGCCAGCCTTTGCAATAATAATTTCCTGCCCCCTGGCAGCGGCGTCCACAAGCCGTGACAGATGGGTTTTTGCTTCGTGAAGATTTACTTGCGGCATCGAAAACCTCGTCGTGGACTAACTTAGTCCACAACTACATAATACCTAGCTCCAGAGCGAAACTCCACTGATTTGGGAAATCCAGGAACAGGCTGGGGTACGACGGAAGATTTTCCGGGGAGATGTTTTCCAGGTTGATCACAAGCCAGGATGTGGTTGAATGGAGTCCTCGCATATCCGAGGGTTTTGTGAATGAATCCGAGGGACACAAGGTGATGGCTATACAACGGCTTTATCGGCTGGCTGGCGATGACCACGAGAACTGTTTTTATGTCGAAATCTCCGCGCCGCTGGCCGCAAATGAGCTGCCGATATTGAAGTGGCTTCTTGCGGAGACATTCGAACCGGAAAAGCTGTGTGACAGATCCTTCCTCGAGGCCTGCGAGGGCGAAGTTATCGAAGTCGGCCCGCGGCTCAACTTCGAGACTGCCTTCTCGACCAACGCGGTTGCGATTTGCCGGTCCTGCGGCTTGCGGAAGGTATCACGTGTCGAGAAGTCGAGACGCTGGGTCCTGCCCGCGGGCGAAGACAGGTGGCGATCCATCGCGCGTCATCATGACCGGATGACAGAATGCCCGTATCCTTCCCCGCTCGAGAGCTTCGAGACAGGCATCGTGCCCGAGCCTGTCCTGACCGTGCCGCTGCTCGAAAGAGGCATTGAGGCCCTCCGCGCCATCAATCGCGAATTGGGCTTGGGAATGGACGCCTGGGATGTCGGCTTCTACCACGACCTGTTCGCGAACAGGTTCCGGCGCAATCCCACCAACGTGGAGTGCTTCCAGCTCGCGCAGGCCAACAGCGAGCATTCGCGCCACTGGTTCTTCAAGGGAAAGATGATCATCGACGGGATGACCCAACCCGAAACGCTGCTCGAGATCATCAAGTCCACCCTGCGCGCAAATCCTTCCAACAGCTTGATCGCGTTCAAGGATAACTCGAGCGGCATTCGGGGCTACGAAATCGCAACCATTATCCCGGCGGTTCCGGGGAGATGTTCTCCATTCGCCCGATGGAAGGGCCACTACGACATCATATTCACTGCGGAAACACACAACTTCCCGAGCGGCGTAGCGCCCTTCCCCGGAGCCGAAACCGGGACGGGCGGGAGAATCCGCGACGTGCACGCGACGGGCAGGGGCGCGCTGGTGATTGCGGGCACGGCAGGCTATTGTGTGGGCAACCTCAACATAGAGGACTTCACAATCCCGGGCGAAGAGAGTCCCTTTGCCTATCCTTCCAATCTGGCCAGCCCAATTCAGATTTTGATCGGCGAGAGCAACGGCGCCTCGGATTACGGCAACTGTTTCGGCGAACCCGTGATCCAGGGCTTTACCCGATCTTTCGGATTAAGGCTCCCGGGCGGCAGCCGCAGAGAATGGGTCAAGCCGATCATGTTCACCGGCGGCGTCGGACAGTTGGATTCCCGCCACATCGAAAAGGGCAGTCCGCAAAAAGGGATGCTGGTGATCCAGATCGGGGGACCGGCTTACCGAATCGGTATCGGCGGTGGCGCGGCGTCGAGCATGATTCAGGGCGAGAACAAGGAGGAGCTGGACTTCAGCGCCGTGCAGCGCGGCGATGCCGAGATGGAGCAGAAGATGAATCGGGTCATCCGTGCCTGCGTTGAGATGGGCGACAGGAATCCGATCGTGAGCGTCCACGACCAGGGAGCCGGCGGACCCTGCAATGTCCTCACCGAGCTGGTGGATCCCGCAGGCGGGCGCATCGAGATCCGAAACATCACACTCGGCGACAAGACAATGTCGGTGCTGGAAATCTGGGGTGCCGAATATCAGGAACGAACAGCCCTCCTTTTGAACAAAGATCGACTCGATGAGTTCCGATCCATCTGCTCCCGCGAGAAAGTGGCGTGCGAAGTGCTGGGCGAGGTGACGGGCGATGGGCGGATCGTCGTTCATGACTCGCAAGATGGCTCCACCCCGGTTGACCTGGAACTCGCTCCCATTCTGACGAGCATTCCCCAAAAAACCTTCGAACTGGAGCGCATGCGGGGACGACAGGAGCCGCTTTGCCTTCCGGCGGATTTGAACGTAGGCGACGCGCTCCGCAGGATATTTCGCCTGCCTTCGGTTGGATCGAAGGGCTACCTGGTGAGAAAAGTAGACCGCAGCGTGACGGGGCTCATCGCGCGCCAGCAGTGTTGCGGCCCTCTGCACCTGCCCGTTTCCGATGTCTCCATCGTTGCGCAGAGTCATTTCAGCCCTACCGGCGCCGCCATTGCCATAGGGGAGCAGCCGATCAAAAGCCTGGTGAATGTGCGCGCCGGTGTGCGCATGGCCGTGGCGGAAGCGCTCACCAACATTGTTTGGGCGCATCTTTCCGCTCTCACCCACATCAAATGCTCGGTCAACTGGATGTGGGCTGCGAAGACACCCGGAGAAGGAGCGGCGCTTTACGATGGCGCAACCGCGCTACGGGACCTGATGGTCAGCCTCGGGATTGCCGCCGACGGTGGAAAAGACAGCCTCTCCATGGCAGCCCGCGTCGGCGACGAGGTGGTGAAAGCCCCTGGCCAGGTGGTTATCTCCGCCTATGCCTCGATGCCCGATATCACGCGCGTCGTTACGCCTGACATAAAGCGTCCCGGCGAGAGCCGGTTGATGCTCCTCGACCTCGCTCCGGGCAAAAACCGTCTCGGAGGATCGGCGCTTGCCCAGGCTTTCGGCCAGATCGGGGATTGGTCCCCGGATGTAAATGATCCACAACTCCTCAAACAGGTTTTTCAGGCTGTGCAGGACCTGATCGCGGAGAAACTGATCCTTGCTGGCCACGATCGCAGTGACGGCGGCCTTGCGACTACGGTGGCCGAGATGACCATGTCCGGCAACTGCGGCGTGAAAGTCACGTTGGATGAAAAGGAAGGGACGATCCCGCAGCTCTTCTCGGAAGAACTGGGATTAGTGTTTGAGTATCTTCGAGTGGATGAAGACCGGATCTGCTCCATGCTCCGAGCGCGGGCCATTCCGTTCAGGATCCTGGGCGACACTCAAATCGAGCGGCAAGTCGTGCTTCAGCGCGGCGGTGAGGTTGTACTGGATATTGCTACTCCCACTCTCCTTTCCTGGTGGGAAGCAACCAGCGACGAGATCGAGCAGCTTCAAATGAATCCGATCCGCGCACGGGAGCAGTCCGGCCGCCACGAACGTCCGGGGCCTAAATATCATCTCAATTTTGAACCTCAGCCAACTCCCGAGCGTGTTCTGCTGCGGGAAAACAAACCGAAAGTCACGATTCTGCGGGAGGAGGGGAGCAACGGCGATAGAGAAATGGCATCCGCCTTCTATGCCGCGGGATTCGAACCGTGGGACCTCACAATGACCGACCTGTTGAACGGCGACGTGTCCTTGGACCGATTCAGGGGTCTGGTCTTTGTCGGCGGGTTCTCGTATGCCGACGTGCTGGACAGCGCGAAGGGATGGGCAGGCATCATCCGTTTCAATGACAGGCTGCGCGAGATGTTCGATGCCTTTTATCGACGCCCGGACGCCTTCTCGCTTGGGGTGTGCAACGGCTGCCAGCTGATGGCGCTGCTGGGGTGGGTGCCGTGGATGGGGATTCCGGACACGAAGCAGCCCAGGTTTATTCGAAACGCGTCGGACAGGTTCGAGTCACGCTGGCCTACGATAAAGATCGTCGAGAGTCCGGCGATCATGCTGCGGGGCATGGAGAATTCCTCTTTCGGCATCTGGGTGGCGCACGGCGAGGGGCGTCTGTATTGTCCCGACCTGGACATACTGCGCGCGGCAAGAGAGAAGAATCTTGCGCCCGTCTATTTCGTGGACGATGAAGGGGCTGCTACGGAAAAGTATCCTTTCAATCCCAACGGTTCCTCTCTTGGCATGGCGGCTTTTTGCTCTCCGGACGGGAGACACTTGGCAATCATGCCGCATCCGGAACGGGCGTTCCTGAAGTGGCAATGGCCATGGATGCCTGAATCCTGGAAGTCTTCTTTGCGTGCCTCTCCGTGGCTCCGGATGTTTCAGAACGCGCGTGCCTGGTGCGAGGATTCGTGTGCGGATGAATCCTGACGTACGCTGGCCATCAGGTAAGGCCCGTATCGGCCAAAATCGGCCTTTATCAGGGTTTTTCCGCGCCCTTATAAACGATTCAACAATCGAAAGGAAGGAGCTATGGGCACATCAACGCGACGTGAGTTTCTGGAAAGAGCTGTCGCCGGCACAGCGGGATTAGCTGCTGTCTTGCATGCCCCCCAAATCCTCGGTGCCAATGACCGCATCCGGGTCGGATTGATCGGCTGCGGCGGAATGGGCCGGGGCGATCTGGCAACGTTTTTTCTTTACCCGGAGGTGGAGTGCCCGGTGATCTGTGATATCGACGACGAGATGATCGCGAAGTGCATTCCGGTAGTTGAGAACTCTCGGGGCAAACGTCCGGAGGTGGTCAAGGACTTTCGCCGTGTGATCGACCGCAAGGATATCGACGCTTGCCTGGTTGCGACTCCCGATCACTGGCATGCCTTGCCCACGGTATTCGCCTGCCAGGCAGGGAAGGACGTCTACGTTGAGAAACCGCTGGCGCAGAGCATCTCCGAAGGCCGGGCGATGGTCGAAGCCGCCAGGCGTCACAGCCGTGTCGTGCAAATGGGGACGCAGTGGAGGAGCGGCCATCACTATCGCGAAGCGGTCGAGTTTGTCCAGTCGGGCAAGCTGGGCAAGATCCGGCAGGTGCGCGCCTGGGCGTATCTCGATTGGGTCGGCGGGATCGGCAACCCTGCCGACAGCGATCCCCCGCCGGGCGTGGACTACGACATGTGGCTCGGTCCGGCTCCCAAGAGGCCCTTCAATAAAAATCGGTTCCACTTCAACTTCCGGTGGTTCTGGGATTATGCCGGCGGCCTTATGACCGACTGGGGAGTGCACCTCATCAACCTGGCGATGTGGGCTATGGGACCGGCGCCGCCGCGCACGATCACGAGCACGGGGGGTAAGCTGGTCGTCGAGGATAACTCGGAAACTCCAGACACTCAAATCGCGGTCTACGAGTTTCCTACCTACACCTTCATCTGGGAGCACCAGATGCAGGGCGGCGTGGGTATTGGCAAGCGCCCGCACGGACTGTCATTCAGCGGCAGCGAAGGCACGCTCATCCTCGATGCGACAGGCTGGGAACTGATTCCGGAACCGAAGAAGAAGAGCCTTGTAACCTATTCGAGACCGGTTGACCCGAACGACAAGCAGTCCGACGGGAGGCCTGCGCACGTTCGCAACTTCCTGGACTGCGTCCGCTCACGGCAGCAGCCCGTCGAAAACCTGGAGGTTGGCCACTTCGTCTCGACCGTGGCGCACCTGGGCAACGCAGCCCTGCGCACGCGGACCAAGATTGTGTGGGACGCAGAGCAGGAACAAGCTGTCGGGACACCCGAGGCCGGTGCCTTTATCAATCACCGCTACCGCGAGCCCTGGAAACTGCCCTACAGTAAGATTTGAAAGGGAGCGGCATGGGCATCGTCCGTAAGGCTCAGGATCTCCACCTACAGAGCTTCGCGAGATACCTTGACATCTCGGGAATGTAGGGGCACGGCGCGCCGTGCCCCTACCCTATTCAAGATTGTCACCATATTACGCGAGGCTCAGTAAATGGGCTTGTGACGTTGAAGAGCGCAGCGCCGTGTCCCAGCGATCTTTTGGTTTGCAGCTTGTCCGGGTCGGTCAGGGAATATCTCTTTTTGCCTTGCATGCAGCCTAGCCAGCGGCTGCGGGTATTCAACAGCCGCCAACTCCTCCGCCCATCTCCTGTCGGCACGCATCACACAATTTCGCGCCCCAGTTGTCTATGGCTTCGAGCTTTCCAAGGAAGAATCTGAGTACAGGCGGCTCGGAGACAAATCTCAAGCCCTTTATCAGGTTGCGGTGTTCATAAAGCCACTGCAATCTATCAACAATGTATTCAATGTGAGAGATTGTGTAGACTCTTCTCGGCAAGGCAATTCTTGTCAGTTCCAGGTCTGCATACACCTCATTCCCATTCCGGTCTCGATCCGTGGATATCGTTCCCCTTTCCATGGAGCGCACGCCTGAAGCGATATAAAGTGCCGCTGCGAGTGCCCCGGCGGGATACTGGGATTGGGGAATGTGGGACACAAACCTCTGGGCGTCAAGGTGGCAGGCCAATCCTCCGGGAGGTGTCACGACTGGGATCCCGGATTCAAGAAGTCTGCCGACGAAATATTTTATTTGTTCGACGGAGCACCCGGCCACATCGGGATCGACCATCTCTCTCATTCCAGCGGCCATTGCACCGATCTCCCTCATGGACATGCCGCCATAGGTGAAAAAGCCTTCGTAGACCGGGAGCCAGGGCGCTATTGCATCGAACAATTTTTTGTTGTTGGTCGCGATGCATCCGCCCCTCACCGAAGTGTTTTTTCTGCCGCTCATGTAGAACAGATCAGGAATGCTGCATATCTCCCTCACGATTTCTGCGACGGTTTTATTTTCGTATCCTTTCTCCCGTTTCCAAATCAGGTAGGCGTTCTCTGATATGAGGCTCCCATCCAAGACCAAAAGTATAGAGTGCTGGCTGCAGATTTCCCGAACTGCCTTCAGATTCGCCATGGAGAAAGGCTGGCCGCCTATTAAGTTTGTTGTCGCCTCCATTCTGACAAAGGGTATTTTGTTGACACCGTTTTCTTCGATCGTCGCCCTCAATTTGTTCACGTCCATGTTTCCCTTGAACGGGAAGGTGCTTTCCGTCTTGAGCGCCTCGTTGCCATAAATTTCCAGGCAAACCGCCTCCCGCAGTTCGATGTGCGCCTTGGTGGTGGTGAAGTGGTAATTGGTGGGGACGATGTCTCCAGGCTTGGCAAATACTTTAACCAACAAATGCTCGGCCGCCCTGCCCTGGTGGACATTCATGACGTGCTTGTAACCCAGAACGTCCTCGACCGCCTTGGCAAAGTCATAAAATGTCGTGCTTCCAGCGTAGGCATCGTCGGCTCTGAGAAACTCGGCGAATTGGTTGTCGCTCATTGCATTCACGCCGCTATCCGTGAGCATGTCAAGGAACACATCCTTGGTCTTGAGCTGGAAAGTGTTGTAGCCCGCTTCTTCTATGGCTTTGAGTCTTTCCTCTACCGGTATAAGCGAAATCTTCTGAACCATCCGGGTCTTATGCATTTCTACTGGAATCTCTCTCCCATTGCTGAGTCTGATGATCATTTTGCCTCCTGTCAGGTCGTATCCCAGTCTTGCCGAATTGGGAATTCCTGGCACCTATTCTCCTGCAAGAGTCTGCTCCCATTCAAGCAGGCATTGGTTCCGTTCAGATCTGAGGGATATCAGGCAGATAAACTTAATGCCTCCCCGCGGCCATCGAGTGAGTCTCGCAGGTTAGACGGATTCTGAACCAACGATCAAGCGGCCGTGCGGGGCAGCACTTCGCGTTCGATTCTGGCCCCGGTCTTCCAGGCTGCAACCTCCAAGTCGTAAGCGGTCTGGAGGTTGAGCCAGTATTGTGGTGAAGTGCCGAAATACCTAGCGAGGCGCATGGCGGTGTCCGCGGTAATAGACCGCCTGCCGTTGACAATCGCGCTAATGCGGTTCATGGGGACACGCAGGGCGCGTGCGAGCTCGTTCAGGCTCACACCGATCTCCTTTAGTTCGTCGCGCAGTAATTCGCCTGGATGGATCGGCGGTAGCTTCTTCCTTTGAGGCATCGTTCTTCCCTTTCTCAATGGTAGTCTACAATCTCAACGTCGTAAACGTGACCCTCGCGCCATGTGAAGCAGATGCGCCACTGGTCGTTGATCCGGATGCTGTGCTGTCCCGCGCGGCCCCCCTTAAGCGCTTCGAGCCGATTTCCGCGAATGGCGGTCAGGTCGGTGAGACTGGTCGCGGCATCGAGCCACCGAAGCCGCTTTCGCGCCGCACGCTCGATGCTACGAAACTTGCGGCTGCTGAAGCCGTTGTGCAATGCCTCGGTTTCATCGCATCGAAATGATCGGATCACAGGTGCAATGTACTACGTGTCGCGTAGTACGTCAAGAGGAACCAGATCTCAATCCGTCACACAGTTGCTGTCGATCAACTCGCGCCCGCAGGGCACCTTGGAGTGCGGCAGCTCGCTGCCGCCTTCGAAATGCGTCTAATACACATTGATCAAGCGTGTCCGAATTCGAAAGCGCAAGCGCGCTTCCGCACTCCAAAGGCTTCGCCTTCGATCTGAAAACTCTCCAACAACTGGCAGATTCATTTTTCGCGAGTTTCTGCTTGCCCCTCGAATGCCGGAGCGATAGAAATACCTGAATCTTGTGTGCCCCAAGGAGTCCGACATGAAACCATCCTGCAGGTCCGATTTTCTCTTTGTAACAACAATAATCATGGCGCTTTTTGTGGCCACGGGCGGCTTCTCGCAGGGCGGCGTGACGAGCCAGAACATCCAGCTCAAGCCCGTCACGCCGGCCGACTTCGGAAAATGGCAGACGCTTGGCGCCGGCACGCTTCCGCGCGACGGGAAGTGGCTGGCGGCCTCGTTGTCGCGTGTCGATGGTACGGGGGAATTGCGACTCTACCCACTGTCGCACTCCGATGCCAAGAGCCCGGTTTCCGCGGCGTTCACGGCCGGCGAAGGGCGGGAACCGGTTTTCTCGAAGGACTCGCGCTGGCTCGCCTATCGCATTGGCTATTCAGAGAGCGAGCGCGAGAAGCTGCAGGATGAGAAAAAACCCGTGCGTGACAAAATGGGGCTGCTGTCGCTCGACGGCGATGTGACTAAAGCCAAACCCGAAATCTTTTCAGATGTAGCCCGTTTCGCATTTGCGGAGGGCGGCCCCTACCTCGCCATTCATCGGTATCCTCCAGAGGGCTCCAAGCGGAAAGGTGCGGATCTCATCGTCCACGACCTCGCCAGGGGGACGAATGCGGCATTCGGCAACGTTGCGGAATTTGCCTGGGAGGAAGGCGGTGTGCTGCTCGCGATGACGATCGACGCCGAAGCACGTGCCGGCAATGGAGTGCAACTGTATGACGCCAGGTCCGGCAAGTTGCGTGTTCTCGATTCGGGGGACGCCGACTTCACCGGACTGACCTGGAAAAAGAAGGATGACGATCTGGCCGTCTTCCGGTCGAGAAAGGATGAAGCTTACGAGGAACCCACCAACATCATTCTTGCCTGGCGCGACCTGTCGAAGACCGTGTCGGAGAACGGCGATTCGGCGCCGGCCGCGAAAGTTTACGACCACGCCAAGGACTCTTCGTTTCCCGCAGGCATGCGCGTTGTGACTTTCCGCCGTCTGCGCTGGTCCGACGACGCGAAAGTGCTGTTTTTCGGCATACAGGAATGGGAGCGTAAGCGCGAGAGTGCGAAGAAAGATAGCGAAAAGGGCGAGGGCAAGAGCGAATCTCCCAAAGCGGGTGCTGCGGAGGGCGATCGAAAACCCAAGGTTGCCAATGTTGAGGTTTGGCATTCGCGTGACGAGCGCATCATCCCCATGCAGCGCGTCCAGAAGGAGCGCGATCGCGAGAAGAATTACCTTGCTGCCTGGCACCTGGAACCGAGCCGCTTTGTCCGGCTCGGGACGGATCTTCAGGAGAATGTCACGCTGCTCAAGGGCGAGCGCTTCGGTGTCGAGACCGATCGGAAGCCTTACCAGTTCGATAACATGTTCGATGTCCCGCGCCACGACATCTATCTCGTCGACGTGATGTCGGGCTCCCGTCGCAAGGTCATTGATGGTATCTGGTATTTCCAAGGCGGAAGCGCCGCGGGGAACTACCTCCTTTATTTCAAGGAGGACCAATACTGGACATATGACGTCGCACGCGATCGCCATGTGCAGATCTCGGCAGCGCTGAAGACGTCCTGGGTGAACAGCGACTACGATATTCCAGTTCGGAAACAGAAGCCGCCTTGGGGAGTCGGAGGGTGGTTAAAAGAGGACCAATCCGTGCTCCTGTATGATCGATACGACGTCTGGCGCCTAAGGCCGGACGGGTCGGGCGGAATCCGGCTTACACGCGGCGCGGAAGAGGAGGTCCGTCATCGATACGTTCGCCTGGATCCGGAAGAGGAGTTCATTGATCCCGGAAAGCCGATCTACCTCAGCCTGTCTGGCGAATTCACAAAAAAGAACGGTTACGCCCGACTCATGCTTCCAGGCGATCCCAAGCGCAGCGACCAGGGAACTGTTGAACGCCTGGTCTGGCTAGACAAGGGCGTCAGCCGGCTGATCAAGGCCAGGGAATCCGACGTCTTCGGTTATGTAGTGCAGGACTTCGACGACTCCCCGGACTACTTCACCGGCGGACCGCGCCTGTCGGACGCGCGGCAGGTAACGGAGACCAATCCCTTCCAGCGCGACTATGCCTGGGGACACTCCGCCCTGGTGGAATATCACAACAAGAAGGGCGAGCGCTTGCAGGGCGCGCTCTATTATCCTGCCGGCTACGAGCCCGGGCGGCAATATCCGATGATCGTCTACGTGTACGAGCGACTGTCGGCCGGCGTGCACAACTACGTTGTGCCATCGGAACGGTCCGCTTACAACACCTCCGTCTTCAATGCAGAGGGCTACTTTGTGCTCCAACCCGATATTGTCTTTCGGCCCAGGGACCCCGGAGTCTCAGCCGTGGACTGCGTGGTCTCCGCAGTGCAGAAGGTGCTCGAGAGCGGGATGGTGGATCCCAAGCGGGTTGGGCTGGTCGGCCATTCGTGGGGCGGCTACGAGGCGAGCTTCATTCCCACACAGACGAAGATCTTCGCAGCGGCGGTTGCAGGCGCGCCGCTCACCAACTTCTTGAGTTTCTTCGGGGCGATTCACTGGACGCCGGGGATGCCCGAGACGCAGCACTTCGAGACGGGTCAGGCACGCATGGATGTGCCGTACTGGGTAGACATGGACGCGTATGTCCGCAACTCCCCCGTCATGTTTATTCAGCAGCTCAATACTCCCATGCTGGTTTATTTTGGCGACAAGGACGGCACGGTCGACTGGCATCAGGGTGTGGAGTTTTACAACTACGCGCGCCGCGCCGGCAAGTTCTTCGTGATGCTCGTGTATCCGGGGGAAGACCATGGAGCCCGCGAGAAGCCGAACCAGCTCGATTACCACCGGCGGGTGCTGGAGTGGTTCGGGCACTTCCTGAAGGGCGATCCGGCGCCGGCCTGGATAACCCATGGCGTGACCGTACTCGAGCGCGAAAAGCAAGTGACACGCGAGAGCAAGTGACCCCGCGAGGCCTGGTCGCCGCCACACGAAATGTTTGCTCTTTTGTGGTTCTGTGAGCCTCAACCAATCTGCTTTGTGTTAATGGTCAGCCAGTGGTGCCTGTGGTAGAGGAAGATAAGTTTTATGTTGGAATCGACCTGGGGGACAAGAAGAGCAATTACTGTTTTCTCAGCCCGGAAGGAAAGGTCGTAGAAGAAGGGGCTATGGCAACGACGCAGACGCAGATTGATGCGTACTTTTCGGAGATTCCGAGGTGCCGGATCGCAGTGGAGGTTGGGACGCATTCGCCCTGGGTGAGTGCGCTGCTGGAGAGTTACGGACACGAAGTCTTTGTAGCCAATCCCCGGCCCGCCGCACTTTCCCATTAATAGCCCGACCTCGCCCATGCGAGATGCAGCGGTTGCCTCGCATCCCGCCCGCTTGAAGTGCGCGTCCTTGCAGTTCCGGATTTTACCGGACGACGCGATATTTCATTCCCTGGCCTGATCAAGGGGGAGAGGTGGAGAATCGCAATGCACTCGGCCCCCTTAACGGTGATCGCACCCAGGCGATTCTCCGCCTCTCCCCCATGATCGTCTGAAACCACCTCATTTTCCACCCCGTCACAGGCTGTTTCCTGTCTCCTTCCCCTCATGCCCAAGATAAAAATCCCTATAGCTGACGAAGTTCGATAAAACCCCCGGCGACATCTGCTCTCCTCCTCCACAGCTTTCGGCCCACGCGGAAGAGATACTAACCGGCCTCGGGTACTCCGGCACCGAGATCAAGGATTTCAAGGCGCGAGGCATCATTTGACAGAGATGCGCCCCCGAAATTTCTTGCTCCTACAGATGATTTTGTGCATTCGCGCACTTCTAATGCCTGCGGTTTCCGTACAGACCATGTGTCTGCGTCCTATGGGCCAGGCTTACTTCGCAGTTGGATGGCTTTTAGGAATGCATCTCTGTAAACTTCGCCTATGGGAATAAGCTTCCCAAGAACTTCGATCTGATCCTTTTCAATCTTTGAAACATGCCTGAAATTTACAATGTAGGACTTGTGCACTCGGTAAAAGCGGCCCGGGGGTAGCAGCGAGCCGAGTTCCTTCATGCTCGACAGTGACATCACGTTGGCCTTTTGGGTAACGAAGAATGCATAGTTGCCCGCCGCTTCAATGTATAAGATCTCGTCCATCTGGAGCTTGTGGTAGTCCGTACCGCTCTTCACCACGATGTAATCGCCCGATTCGTCCCCCTGCACGGTCCCGTTCATATGTCGGCCCTGCTCGAGCTTTTCTCTCTGCAGGTGCTGCTCCAACGCCTTGTTGACTGCGCGCATGAATCTCTCGAATTCGATCGGCTTCAATAGATAGTCGACGGCGTCGTAGTCGTAACTTCTCACGGCGTACTCGGAGTATGCTGTAGTGAAAATAATGAGCGGCCGTGTGTGAAGTGCGTTCAGGAATTGAATTCCGCTCATGCCGGGCATGTTTACATCAATAAATACCAGGTCTATGGAATTCTCCGCCAGGAATCCCAAAGCCTTCACAGGGTCGCGAAAGGTTCCTGCGAGTTCGAGAAAATGAACCCGTTCCACATATCTCCGCAAGATCTCGAGTGCCTTGGGTTCATCATCTATAAGGAGACATTTCATGATCTTTGAACTTCAAGGTTTAAGATCAAGCACGACGCGGTAGAATCCTTCGGCTTCGTGGATCGAAAGGTGGTGGGCATCGGGATACAGCAACTCCAGGCGCCTCCTGACGTTCCGCAATCCAAGAGCTGAATCATTCCCCGCAGAGCGTTCCGTCGAGCCGTGGACGGTGTTCTCGACAGAGAACTGTATCGCGCCGCCATTCACCATCAGCCGGATCGAGACCCGCGATGGCCGGCTCACGCTGATGCCGTGCTTGAATGCGTTTTCTACAAATGGAAGCAATAGCATCGGTTCAATTGCGTGCCTTTCAATATCTCCTGTGATTTCAAAGTCGATCTGTATGTTGTCCTCTTCCGAAAAGCGAAGTTTCTGAAGCTCAATAAAGCAGCGGATTTGCTCGACCTCCCTGCCCAGCTCTATTCGATCAATGTTGCTGTCATAGATTACATACCGCATGAGGTGTGAAAGCTTCGCAATTCCATTGGCGGTCGATTGATCTTCCTCGCGAAGCGCCATCGCATACAGGTTGTTGAGCGTATTGAAGAAGAAATGCGGATTGATCTGTGCTTTTAGAAGCGCCAATTCCATCTGCAGCTGCTTTGCCGTGATTTCCTGGAGCTGCAGTCGCTGCCTGATTCCTGCTCTCGCATATCGAATCGCTGTGGTGAATCCGAGGAATATCACCAGGCTGAAAATTACGCCGGGGAGATTGCCGCTGGTTTTAAAAACTGTCGAGAAAACACGATTCTGAAGCACTCCGACAACTCCCAAGGTCAAAACCAGACCGCCCAGGTAATGAAGATATCGTTTCCTGTTCAGGTAACGACTCAAGAGGAAAAAGTGCATATATGTGGCCGCCCCTACAAACACGAGATACAGGAAAGCATGGAGCGCTCTTGCCGACAGGTTCGTTGATCCGGATTCGAGCAGAACCATTGGGCTGAAAAGAAATAGCCAAAACAGGATGTGGAGCACTGTGCGGTTGCCCAGGATCTTGAACAGGGCTTCGGGATATGCGGACGGCTTCATGGCCTCAACCTTTGGCCTACACTCTAACAGGAACAGTCCTCCCCTCGGAACTGCTTTCGTCAACGGAATCGTGCGATTCATCAAGAAGTCAGGGGTGTTGGTCAATCGATCCCGAAATTCATTCGCGCCAGCCGTATATTTCATGCGAGTTCCGTACCGCGGGGTGATCAGGAGAGCGACGGGCATGGAGCTTCAAAACACGGAGGGGGCCCTAATGAACCTGATTGACAGGGAGTTGGTCAGACACTGTCTGCAAGGAGACGAGATTGCGTGGGAGGACTTTGTCCGGTCCCATGCACTCCGCATATATAACCTGAGTTACCGTTTCACTAAATGCAGCGCAGATGCTGAAGATCTGACCCAGGATGTGTTTGTCCAGGTCTACCAAACGCTGAACAGTTTCCATGCCGAGACAGGTTGTCTCAGCGGCTGGTTGTTGCGCGTTGCTCGCAATCTGCTCATTGACCGGTATCGCGGTGCGCGCAGGTCCGCGAGATATTGCCTGACCGAGGAACTGGAGGATACGATCGAGGATGCCCGTGCCTCCAACCCTTTGCAGCAACTGGAACGGAACGAGGCGGCGGCGGTCCTGCACGAAGCGCTTCAGACCCTGCCCCCAGACACTCGACATGTGATTGTGCTCCGTTACCTGGAGGGGATGGCACTGCATGAGGTCGCAACTTTTCTTCACGTTCCTCTGGGAACGGTAAAGAGCCGTATGATTCGAGGCCATCGGCAGCTTGCGCGGATTCTGCGTCGTGGCACTGCAGAAAGGGAGCACCTACCAACTTCCGCAAAGGTGCAGCGCTCATCGAGGGCCTGCCGGCTGATCGCCTCGAAATCCTCACCGGAAAGGCCGACCGGTTTCTGGGGAATCGAGAGTGGCCTACCGGCCAGGCTGATGGCTTAGCACGGGTGATGATAAAGAAGCGGGACAACCTCGAGCTACGGCTTGGAGTTTCCCATTGCATAAAACACTGCCCAGGTTATTAAAAGGAGGCGGCTATGGCAATTCGTATCAACTATCAGATTCTCTTTCTGGTCTTAGCCATTCTGTTTGTCATTTCGGGCATTATCGGTCTGATCGACAGGGGCAATGCGCCCTACGGCGGCTATCTGACCGAGGGCAACAATACGATCATCAGGATTGATGCTGAAAGCCCGGCCGCGCGCGCGGGACTCAAGGTTGGAGACTACATCCGGAGCGTCGGTGGTATCCCGGTCGAGAATTCCCGGGCTCTGGCCGAGCGGGTGCGCCCGTTGATAGGCCAGATGGACACGCTCGTTGTCGAGCGTCGCAGCGCGACTGCCCCCGGCGCAGCTCCGGCCATCTTGGACGTGCATCTCACTTACGCTGCGTCGCCGACCAAAAACGCGGCGCTAGGCTTTGCGGGATTTATCATCGGGCTTTGCTTTGTCGTATGCGGCCTGACGGCCTATGCCAGGGTTCCGGGCCGGAGTGCGGCGTTGCTTGCACTGACCGGACTATGCCTCGGGGTGAGCTTCCTTGGCACGCCATACTTCTCATCTCCATCTGTGCGGGCACTCGTGCAATCGTTCCTGAGCATAGTCGTTGTCCTCGGTTTTGCCTCGCTGCTTCACTTTGTGCTGGAGTCTCCCAAACGAAAGGCGCTGCTGCGGCAGAGGCACGCGATGATGCTCCTCTACGGGCCTGCCCTTATGGTTGCGCTCTATCTGCTGTTCCTGATTGTCGTCCGTCCGCCGGCGACAAGCGGCTTGAATCAGTTGAGCAACCTCCTGATCGGACTCTTTGTCGTGACTTACTTTGGTGGCGCGGCGATTGCTATGACGCACAGCTACGTGACAGCGACGCCTCAGGAGCGTTCCGGATATGGCCTCAACATCGAACTGGTCGGAATCCTCATCGGCATCTTGCCTGTGACGATCGGCTTGCTGCTCCGGGTCCTCGCGCCGAGCCTGGCACTGCCGGGCGTCGAATTCTACTTTCTCAGCGTGATCTTCATCCCGATCGTTCTGGTCGTGGCAGTCTTGCGGCAGGCGCCGGCAGCGGGTCGATAGCATTTCACTTTTCTTCAACTGATTTATTTTGAAGACTGACCGCTGCACTGGAAATCGCTTTTTGTCCGGTTGAGATGTTCCGGCCGAGGTAGCGCGTCTGCTCCAAGGCTGTCGGGCAAAATGACTCCAGCACAGCGGTCTCAGCCGGTGTGTCGCGCTGAAAACGCAATCGGCAAGCTGCACCAAGCGGAAGCTCCCGGATTCCCAAGACCACCCGTCAAAGAACGTGCTCAGCCGCGATACCACCGTGGCGACGGAGGGGAGTCCCTCGGACGATCCTAGTCAAAATCTAAGCTAATCCTAAGGCATGATCTGCCGGCGAATTCCGTTAAGGAGTAACAAGAGAACTCTGCGGCTCTGCCGTCCTTCGACGGCTTGCCAAGGGCAGCCACTCCTGGGTCTTGCGTCTCTTTGGGTGAAGCAGTGCCGTGTCACCCTCAAACATCTTCCGAGACAGACGACCCAGAAGGAACACACATGGTTCTGAGCTTGGAAACGGGAAATCACGCTTTGGATCCACCAGTGGAATCAGGATTCACTCTGAAGAATCACTGTCTCGAATTAACTCGATAGAAACGGAGGCGTCAAATGATATCTCGCAAATCCAGCTGGTCAGCGTCTTTTCCGGCCGTGCTGGCCTTTATCCTTCTCAGTACATGTCCTGCCGCTGCCCAGCGGCCGGATGGGACCATCAGCGGTACGGTGAAAGATCCGTCGGGGGCCGTCATACGCGGAGCGCTGATCACCATCACCAGTGACCAGACCGGCGCGACTCGAACAGCTGTGAGTTCCGACGTGGGCAGCTACACGGTGTCAAACCTGCTGTTAGGCAGTTACACCGTCAAAATCGAAGTTGCCGGGTTTTCCCCCTACACGCGCACCAATGTGCAGGTGCAAGCAGCCCAGGTGGTGGAAGTCAGTGCCGACCTGGCGTTAGGGATTAATGTGCAGGCCATACAGGTGCAGGCGGGGGCAGACCTGGTACAAGCTCAGAGTTCGCAATTGACCAAATCGTTCGACAACAAGATGGTTACGGAATTGCCAACCGTTACCGGTCAGAATGCCTCGGTCTTGAATCTGGCCGTCTATTTGCCCAACACAACCACGGCTTTGGGTGGCACCTCCGGATCCGGGGGATCCATCGGCGGTCTGCGCGGCAGGCAGAACAGCTTTAGTGTCGATGGGGTAAACAACAACGATCCTTCGATTACAACAGTCTCCCAGCAGGTCATCCCTGACGCGGTCCAGGAATTCAGTCTCAGTACAAACCAGTTCAGCGCCGAGTTTGGCAATGCCGCAGGCGGCCAATTCAATGTCGTTACCAAGCGCGGCACCAACGAGCTTCACGGCGGGGCCTGGTTGTACAACATCAACCGCAACTACCTGGCGAGAAGTAACCTCGCCGATCCCGCCAATCCCAATCCGCGTTTCGACTACAGCCGTGTCGGAGGAGATGTGGGTGGCCCGATCCTGCGCAACCGCTGGTTTGCCTTCGGAGCCTTCGAGTATCAAACGCAAGGTCGACAAGCATTGGGCGCTGCCGCTACTCTGCCCACAGCGAACGGCCTGCAGACACTAAAAAGCCTGGCAGTCAACGACGTGGTGCGGAGCATCTTAGCCCAGTTCCCTGCAGCTCCGACGCAATCGACAACTACTCCGGTGACTGTCGGAAACACAACAACCCAGATCCCGCTCGGACAGACTTCCTTGAGCGCTCCAGATTACGTCACCCAGTACGACTACCTCGTCAATTCCGACCTTAATGCCGGCCAGCACTCATTGCGAGGGGGATACATCTATACGCGGCGTCGTCTTCCTCAAGCACCGCCGGTGCCGCAGCCCCAGTTTTTTGGCTCCAGTGCCAATGACAACAAGAAGGTCACCTTCGGCGACATCTGGGTGATCAACAATTCCATGGTCAATGAGTTCAGGGGTTCTTATTCCCGGTTCATCAACGGATCCCTGCTGGAAGGAATTGCTGCCACATTTCCGAATGTGGAAATTACCGGCGGACTGGGCGTCCAGATAGGCGCACTCAGCAACTTTCCTCAAGGCCGCACGATGAATCAGTATCAGTTGATGGAGCAGGTCAATAAACTCTATGGCAGGCATTCCATCAAGGCGGGAGCGGAGTATCGCTGGTATACCGGCATGAGCGATTTCCTGCAGAACTCTCGTGGCATCTATTATTACACCAATCTCTCAAACCTGCTGATGGATCAGGTGCCGGCCAACGACCAGTTGCAGGGCATCGGCTCGGGCGTTGTCAGCCTGAATGCCAATAACGTGGCAGTGTATGTTCAGGATGATTTCAAGCTGATCCCCAAGGTGACGGTCAATGCGGGATTGCGCTATGAGTATTTCGCCAATCCCGCCGGCGCGCGCAATCAGGAGAAAAACGCCGTATCCGACCTGCCGGGTACGCCGTTGATCTTCCATACCCCTCGTTCGGACAAAAACAATTTTGCCCCGCGGCTCGGATTTGCCTGGGATATGTTTGGCGACAACAAGTGGGCCTTGCGCGGCGGCTTTGGAGTTGCCTACGATGTGGCGCCTTTCAATTTTCACATGAATGCACAGCCGCCGCAGCAGCAGACGATCCTAAGGGCGTCCTCTGCCTGCGCCGGGCTCTTTTCTGCAGCGCCATCCTGGTGCGCCAGTTATCTGGCCGACGGCCTCGGGGCCAACTTCCTGGCCGGCGGTGCCATGAAGCTGGCCTACCGTCCACCTACGGACCAGGCCACGGCGCGCTCGATGACAAATCAGCTGATCGTGGATGCCCACAATCCCAAAGTACTCAGCTGGTCACTCGGCCTCCAGCATGAGATCATCAAAGAGACTACCCTGGAGTTACGCTACCTCGGCACTCGCGGCTTGTCTCTGCCCGTACAGATCCAGTTGAACTCGCAGACCGCGTTCGAGCGCGGCGCTCGACCGCTGCCGACCTACCTATCCACGTCGCAGGTTCCGGCGACGATGCCGGCCGATTCACCTACTCTGGCGCAATTTCTCGCTGCGCGAGGTCGTCCTTACGCAGCCCAGGGCTTTCCGAATGCAATCACATCGCAGCAGCCTGCGGGAGTCAGCGAGTATCATGGCGGCGCAATCGATCTAAACCGGCGTTTCAGCCATGGCCTGTTGTTCCGCGCTAATTACACTTGGGCCAAGGCGATGGACAATAGCACAAACGATCTGGCTACCTCGGTGGTGAATCCGCGGCGGCCGCAAAATCCGAACAACCTGCGCGATGAGTGGTCGCGATCCACGCTCGATGTCCGTCACAAGGCGGCCTTGATGTGGGCCTACGACTTTCCCGGGCTTCAGGTCGACTCCCGCATTCTGAAAGGCTTGCTGCATGGTTGGCAGTGGAACGGCACCTATCTATTCCAGTCCGGCCAGCCGATCACCATCCAGTCGGGGGTGGATTCGAACGGGAACAGCGACAGTGCAGGAGATCGAGTCATCTTGAATCCGAACGGCGTGGATCGGATCGGCACCGCCGTGCGGTTCGTCTGCCGAAGCGCCGACGGCAGTACCAGCACCGCCACTTCGGCGGCTGCATGCGGCGGAAACGCCCATGTGGTCGGCTATGCGGCCGCGAATCCAAATGCGCGTTATGTGCAGGCAGGGCAGGGCGCAGTGGCCGATGTGGGCCGCAACACAGTCGATTCCGAGCATTTCAACCTTTGGAATATGTCTATGTTCAAGGATATCGGCATCAGCGAAGGGAAAAGCCTGCAATTCCGCTTTGAGCTGTTCAATGCCTTTAACGTCAGCCAATATGCCCTGGGCAATGCAGACGTAGCCCCGGTGCAGGTCAGTACGAATGCGACAAGTCCCTCTTATGCCAATGTCACTGCGGCGAATTTCCTGAATGCCAGGCAGTTTGACCGGCAGGGAAGATCCTTTCAGCTGGGATTTAAGCTTAGCTTTTAGCGCCTGACCTGGAACTATTAGCGTTTCCTCACCGGAAGTAGGGCCGGCCCTTACGACAGGCCCGTGTGTATGCCGGTGTCGAAGCTCGGCCACTGGCTTTTCTCGAGCGACAGCAAGATCTCAAGCGGTCAGCGCAGAACTAGAGACAGGCAGCGAATTGGCGGGCACTTTGCCACTCGGAGGGGCACTTCCGCCAGGCAATTCGCTTGTGCTCCGCAAAAACTCATACTCGGCGGTCTCTGAACCCGAACCAGTCTTAGGATCAAGGGATTTGGTGGAAGCTGCGGGCATGTGGCATCCTTGGCCCCCATGAACACACTTAAAGCCCTGGGACATCTCGTGATTGTCGCATTCAATCTGCTGTTGGATGCGCTCCGATGGATGCTGCTGTGCGCGCGTTCCAATGCTGCCTTGAGGGCTGAGAATCTCTTCCTTCGGAAACAGCTTGCCCTCTACGTGGAACGGAAGGTCAAAGCAAGGAGAGCGAACGATGCTACTCGACTGACTCTGGTCCTTCTTTCCAGGTTCATTGCCTGGAGAGAAGTATTGGTCGTGGTGAAACCAGACACGTTGATTCGCTGGCATCGAAAGGGATTTCGGCTCTTTTGGTCCTGGAAATTCAAAGCTCAAGGCCGACCACGTCTGCCAGCAGAACTTCGGTGCCTTATTGTGGAATTGGCCGAAAGCAACCCGACTTGGGGCGAAGAGCGCATCGCCGCAGAACTCCTGCTGAAACTCGCAGTCCGTGTGTCTCCGCGTACGGTCAGACGATACATGCCGGATGGCACGGGTTCTGGAAATCGAGTCTCCTCTCAACGCTGGATGACCTTTGTCCGGAATCACGCCCAGGCGATCCTGGCCTGCGACTTCTTTGTGACGGTAACAGCAACCTTCCGAATCCTGTATGTTTTCGTCGTCATGGAGGTGGAAACCCGCAAAATCGTTCTTTTCAACGTCACAGACCATCCCACGGCAGAGTGGACGTTGCAGCAATTTAGGGAAGTGATCTCAGAGCAGCCAGCGCAGCGCTTTCTGATTCACGACCGAGACAGCATCTACTCGGTTGACCTCGATGTCGCGCTCGAGTGCATGGGGATTAGAATTATGAAAACGCCTGTTCGCGCACCACGGGCCAATGCGTTTTGCGAACGGCTGATCGGAACGATTCGCCGGGAGTGCCTTGATTTCCTAATTCCGCTGAACGAAGTGCATCTACGACGGATTCTCAGGGAGTGGGTGGCTCACTACAACAAGGGTCGACCGCATTCGAATCTCGGACCGGGGATCCCCGATTCCTCTGTGGTTTTGCCGGAGTCTTCGCCTTCCAGGCATTGCATTCCGCATGGTCACCGAGTGGTTGCCAGGCCTGTTCTGGGCGGACTGCATCACGAATATCGACTTGAGAGAGTTGCAGCGTGAGGATCAAACTGAACTGGGAGAGGCGCCCGACATTTTTGCGGACCACAATGGACTCCCTGAAGATACAACCGGATGGCACCCTCCTGCTGCAGACGCCGCCCGATCCCCGCACAGGCGAAACCTCGATCGTTCTGGATCCGCTGGAGTGGATCCACCGCATCACTTCCCTTATGTTCTGAGTTTATTTATGTTCCGAGTTTGATTGCTTTTTATTCTCCCAGAGTTTTAAAAAAGGAAAAGAGCCTTTCCCTTTTTCTTCATTTTCATGTTCTTCGACCTTCTTGTTCTTCCCC
>Ga0315279_10001017_pt1 | contig 48797 bp, 32 predicted proteins | sample YL17G06_20_MG_FD_203694 | JGI IMG/M metagenome (GOLD analysis project Ga0315279, IMG submission 203694) | Sediment microbial communities from Yellowstone Lake, YNP, Wyoming, USA - YL17G06_20 | ecosystem: Environmental > Aquatic > Freshwater > Lake > Sediment | place: USA: Wyoming | collected...
GGCGTGGTGATCGAATCCGCATAACGCAACCGCTCCTCGCCGGCATGGATCGAGCGGGTCGATAGTCCCGCATGCGCGACATAATCGTTCCCGCGCTTCTTGCAGACCCCTCTCTTGCCTTGTGACTTCTTCATCACTATGCCTTTCTCGATATGCGCATTTGGCTGCCGCCCACGCCCCAAGGAACGTAGTATAGAACTTCATAGCGCCGAACCACAACAGGCGCGGCTTGGGCTGAAACGCGCACAGAATGACAGTCTGCGCCACGAGGGGTGAAGATATCCGTCAGCGGGCCCATAAACTCGAGGACGGGCCGGTTTTGCGGGACCGCGAGGCCGCATGTTAGAGTAATGTCCATTGTATCCCCGCCCGCGAGATCCGATGCGGGGCGTTCGATCACGAGAACAATTACGATCACGAGCATGATTGCCAGTCGAGGGAAAGTGTGAAGCTTCAAACGGTCGACCAACGCATCCCGCCGGTTCGTGGTCTTGTCCTGACGCGAAATGCATTCGGCCAAACCTTTGACATGGTGGATATCAAGCGGTGGGTCCGGTTGAACCGCGATGTCTACAAGACGGAGAAGATGGATGTCTTCGTTTGGGGGTTCGACCGCGGTCGATTGGTCTCGCTGGCTCAACATGCCCGAGATCTCGATGTGAAGATCTCGCTCAGAACGGACTGCACGGAGCCGCCCGGCCCTTTGGGTCCGCTAGGTGATTTCGGCCTCTTCGATGTGTTCCTGACGCCGCGTTCGGTGCGCGCGGAGCATCTTGACGCTTGGTTTGAGGCGTGCCGGGCGGCGAACTTGCCGGTTCGACTCCAGATTCAGGCGCCGTTTGCCGGCGACCTGGATGTGGAAAATGCGGCGGAGCGGATTGTTCGAGGCAGCGTAGTTGTTGCCAATGTGACGCTCTCGGATTCTTTCCTCGATCTGCCGACGTGCGCCGATGCGAAGGAGGGCAGTCGCACGGTCGATCAGATGAACGCCCTCGTGAAGGCGCTTGATGCGCGGGGGATCGAGGCGAACCTGCTGTTCCTTCCGCTGTGTCTGGTGTCGCCTGAAAACCTGATCCGGGCGGCCAACTCGAGCCAGTTCTTCCTCGACCATCAGCAGTACCACATGCTTGCCTACGAGATGGCGGCAAAAATCCTCAAGTGCAGCCCGAACGCGGCCGGGAAGGCACTGACGATCCCAATGGGGCGCGGCTCGGCGTGGACATGGTACATCGATAACAAGCTCTTGCAGTGGCTTCTCGAAGGTCATTGGAAACACATCGCCTTGCTTGTCTGGCGCAAACTCACGCGAACGCTTCGCATCGTGCCGGGGGAACCCAAACCGATCGAGGAGTCAGTGTCCGCGTATGAGCGCGAGGTTGAGCGGGTTCGCCGCAAGGCAGACGCGGCGCTTGGGCCGCTTTGTTCGCGGTGTTCTCTCAGACGAATATGCGACCGTGAAACGGAGCGGTTCAAACGGATTCTGCCCGGATTGAGCGTTATTCCTCAGAAGATTCCCGTGGCCGGCGCTGAAAACCCCGAAGACGCCGTGGTCCCGTCGCAGCAGCATTTCTGCGCAAAGCAGCCCAAGTATTATGATCCGGTCGACGCTGCGCGCGTGGCGTTTTCAGATCGATTCTCTTCGCTGGCCAAGGAGGCGGGCAATATCCTGCGCTACACGCCGCCTACGCGCGAGATCGATTCCGCCGATTACGAGATCGAGGGCCAATGGACGCATAAAATGCCGGGGGGCAACCGCTGGTACTCCTTCACGAGCTCGGAGAAGCTGAGCACGGCGCTGACCCGGGTGGCGCCGCCGTTCACCATCGCCGTGACGTTCGGAGGCGGCATCGCTGACTTCGTCGGGTTCAGCTTCGGACGCCATTGCAAGCTGATGTGTCCGATGGAGACCTATACGCACCAGGTCGCGCTGCACGTGGACGCGGACGGATACTTTGTCCTCATGCGCGACGGCATCCCGGTGCGTCCCACGGAGTATGAAGGCGGCCAGTACATTCCGGTGCGCCTTGCCGGTGTGCTCGAGCCGCGGATCACGATTTGGAACATTGACGGCGCTATCGTCACGCAGACGGTGCTGCTGTGGCAAGGGGGCCCGGATGCCTCGGCCCTCTCTCGCGTGAAGTACTCGGTTATCATCGTGAGCACGCGTTATTCGAGGCGTCTTCAAGCGGTACTGACGTGTCTTGCACACCAGGAAGGCATCGATCTTGATCGCATCGAGGTCATCATCAGTTACGTTCCGGGCATCGATGCGACCGATGACATTATTGAGAGCATGAAGCTGACTCATCCGAAGCTGCGCATCGTCCGGGCGCCTTTCGCGGAAGGCGACGCGCGGGCCAAGGGCTTCCTCATCAATGAAACGCTCGATGTTGCATCGGGCGAATGGGTCGTCCTGCTCGATTCGGACATTCTCATTCATCCGAGAACCTTCGCCCGCATTGAAGAGGTGGCGGACGCGGCGCGCTTCATTTATCCCGACGGCCGTAAGATGCTGACCCCTGCGGAGACGGCCAGAGTCCTACTTGGAGAGATCAAGCCGTGGCAGGACTGGGATCGTCTCTTTGACGGCCCCGGCGAGTTTCGGCGCTTTGAGGCGGACGGCGTTCCAATCGGTTTCTTCCAGTGCGTGCGGCGCTCCTGCATGGACGAGGTGCCGTACCTCGAGATGGATCACTTTGAGGGAGCCGATTGGTATTTCGGTTACAACATACGGGAACACTTCGGCGAGGAAAAACGTCTAACGGGGTTGCCGGTGCTGCATCTTGACCATGGCGGGAGCCAGTGGTACGGAACGCAAAAGCAGCGGTAAGACGATCCCGGGCGGGGGCTATTTGACTTCTTTGGCGGAGTGGATGATCCTCGATATCAGTCCGTAGGCCAGGGCCTCTTCCGCCGACATCCAGAAATCGCGATCGCTGTCGGTGGCAACCTTTTCGAGCGGCTGGCCCGTCTCTTCGGAAATGATACGGTTCAATCGCTCCCGCACCTTCAAGATCTCCTGAGCGGTAATTCGGATATCCGTCGCGGGTCCGCCGGCGCCGCCGCTCGGCTGGTGCATCATGAAGCGCGTGTTCGGCAAGGCAAAGCGGTTCTTCTTGTCCGCGGCGAACATGATCGGGACGCCCATGCTCGCAACGAAGCCCGCCCCGATGCAGATCACGGTCGACTCGATGTACCGCAAGATGTCGTGAATGGCGAATCCGACGTCGACCATTCCCCCCGGACTGCTGATGACAACCCGAACCGGTTCATGGGATTCGGCATCGAGAATCAGCGAATGGCCGATGACCCGTTCGGCCAACTCTTCGTCGACCGACCCGTTGATGAGGATCGTTCGCGTTTTGAGCAGCCGATTCAGATAGCTTTGGGATCTCTCTTCTAGTTCCTCAGGACATGCCATGGCCGTTCCCTTTTGTCTCGTTCGCCAAAGCGCTATTGTGCCACCTCGAGGCCGGGAGGTTCAAGGGGGCGCACTGACTTGTACTACGCGTGGGGGTGGGTGTCGCGGTAGACCTGTTTCAGGCGGTCGATGCTGACGTGGGTGTAGATCTGAGTACTCGAGAGGCTTTCGTGCCCGAGGAGTTCTTGTACTACGCGGAGATCCGCGCCCGCATCGAGCATGTGGGTCGCGAAGGTGTGGCGAAGTGTGTGCGGGGAAACTTCGCGCCGGCCCGGCAGCACCTGCCGGACGTATTTCTCGATGATGCGTTGCACGCTGCGCTGCGTGAGCGGCCCGCCGCGCGCATTCACAAACAGGCGCTCGTGACTGGGCCGGCCAAGTTCGCCGCGAATCGACAGGTACTCGTTGACCGCGGCGACGGCGAAAGAACCAAGGTGCGCGATGCGCTGTTTCTTGCGCTTGCCCGTCACGGTCATATGAGTGGTGGAGAAGTCCAGGTCGCGCATGGTCAGACCGGCCAACTCGCTGACGCGGATGCCGCTCGAGTAAAGGGTCTCGAGAATAGCCCGGTCGCGAATGCCGAGGGGTTCGGACGTGTCCGGCGCTTCTATCAAGGCGGTGACCTCGGGGATTGAGAGCACGTCGGGCAACTCACGCGACAGCTTCGGCGATTTGACCGTCGCCGCGGGGCTGTCCTCGAGGTCGCCGGAGCGAACGAAGAACTTGTAAGCCGCACGGATCGCGGCAAGTTTGCGGGCCGAGGTGCGCGGCGTTCCGCCCGAAGTCTGGACGTGCGCAAGAAATGCCCGGATATCATTGCGCGTGGCGTGCCGCAACGCGTCGAGGGACGCAGGCGGACGTTCCTCTTCGGGATCGCGCTCGAAGGAACGCGGGCCGTTTACAGCGTAATCGCAGAACTGCTCGAGGTCGTTCAGGTACGCGCGCAACGTGTGCGCCGAGAAACTCCGCTCGACTTCAAGGTAGTTGACAAACCGTTGGATTTCTGGCGTGTACATGACGACCTCGACCTTCCCTATCCCTTGGGCGCCTTTCTGCTCGTGCTATTCCGAAATCGCGAATGTTCGTTGTACCGGCTTTAGCCGGGAGATCCAACAACAGCCCACCACCCTAAAGGGTGTACAACGAACACTCGCAATTTCGGAATAACACGGCCGAATATCACAGGTCGATGCGTCCGAGGTCTCGCGTTACGGTTCCTCGGAAAGCGCCTCTTGATAGTCGCAGGCAGGCACGGGGCATTTCCTTGCAGGCGGTTTCTCGCGTTGTTTGATGATCGTGGTCCAGGAGTTCCCGCATTTCGGGCAGGGCACTCCCTTGTCGATCTGACCGAACACGATGAAATCGCACGCCGGGTACTTGTCGCATCCGACAAACCGGCGGCCGCGACCACGCCTTGTAACCAGATTGCCGTCGCAGCCGGGCCGCACGCATTTTAGGTCGAGATCGATGGGCTTGACAAAACGGCACTTGGGATACTTCTCGCAGCCGAGGAATTCCTGTCCCGCGCGGCTTCTGCGGATGACCAGGAATCCACCGCATTCCGGGCAGACTTGGTCGGTTTTCTGGGGCGGTTGCTTCGGCAATCCGGGCTGTTTTTTGCCGTCCTTGTCCAGCTTGTGCGTGGTCTTGCAGGCGGGATATTTCGAGCAGGACATGAACTTGCCGAAGCGGCCTTCCCGGATGACCATGGGCGCGCCGCACTTCTCGCAGACTTCGTCGGTGGGCTGTGCGGTCGACACCCTCGAGATCCTCCGGGTGGTCTTGCACTTCGGGTAGCTGCGGCAAGCCACGAACAGGCCGAACCGTCCCTCGCGGAGTTCGAACGGCGATCCGCACTCGGGACACGCCGTCTCGCCTTCGAGGATGTTCTCGACGATACGCTGCTGGGCGGCCTCGAGATCCTTCAGGAAACCGGCGTAAAACTCCTTCAGCAACTGGCGCCATTCCTGTTGGCCTTCCTCGACGAGATCGAGGTTTTCCTCCATGCGCGCCGTAAAGTTGATGTTGAGGATGTCCGGGAAGTTGTCTATGAGAAGCAGGTTGACGTCCTCGCCAAGTTGCGTGGGCTTGAGACGGTTCTTCTCGCGTTCGACGTAACCCCGTTCCTGGATCGTGTTGATCGTCGGTGCGTACGTGCTCGGGCGGCCGATGCCGTTTTCTTCGAGAGCGCGGATAAGCATGGCCTCAGTGTAGCGCGGTGGCGGTTTTGTAAAATGCTGCTCGGGTTTCAACTCGCGCGCCGAGAGCCGTTCGCCTTCGCTCACATCGGGCAGTGGTTGCGCCGGTTCCTCGCCGCTGCCGTTGTCTTCGGAGGTCTCTTCGTAAAGTTTCGTGAAACCCGGGAACTTGACGAGCGATCCCGTCGCGCGGAACCCGTATTTCTTGGCCATCACGTCGATGTTCATCTGATCCAGAATGGCCGGCGACATTTGGCTCGCCACGAAGCGGCGCCAGATAAGCTGGTACAGCTTGAACTGATCGTCGTCGAGGTACTGTCGGATCGAGTCCGGCGTGCGGGCCGTCAAGGTAGGACGGATCGCTTCGTGTGCATCTTGTGCCCCTTTCCTGCCGGTGTAAAAGTTGGGTTTCTCGGGAAGCATGGCCGGTTCGAAGGTTTCACGGATGTAGTTGCGCACATCGCCAATCGCTTCTCCGTCGATTCGCGTCGAGTCCGTGCGCATGTATGTGATGACGCCCGTGGCGCCTTCCGGTCCGAGCGCGATGCCTTCGTAGAGGGCTTGGGCAATCATCATAGTCTTGCGCGGATTGAACCCGAGTTTACGAGAGGCTTCCTGCTGCAGCCAGCTTGTGATGAACGGCGGATAGGGATTGCGGCGCACGTCCTTCCGTTCGACGGCGGTCACCGCGTATTCGGCGCCTTGCAGGTCGCGGATAATTTCCTGGATCGCGGCCTCGTTGCCGATCTGCGGCTTCTCGTCGCCGATTCGGAACAGCCGTGCCGTCAGTGTTTCGCCGCGTTGCGTGACGAGCAGCGCGTCGAGGGTCCAGTACTCCTCGATTACGAACGCGCGGATCTCTGCCTCACGCTCGCACACCATGCGCACCGCGACGGACTGAACACGTCCGGCGCTCAGTCCCTTGCGAATGCCGAATTGCAGCAAAGGGCTGATCTTGTAACCCACGAGCCGGTCGAGGATCCGCCGCGCCTGTTGGGCATTGACGAGGTTCTCGTCAATCGGCCGCGGATGCTGAGCGGCTTCGAGAACGCTCCGTTTGGTGATGGCATTGAACACGATGCGCTCGATCGGTTTGTCGGAGGATTTAAGGAGTTCAGCGACGTGCCAGCCGATCGCTTCTCCTTCGCGGTCCGGGTCTGACGCAAGGAGGATTCGCTCGACCTTTTCGGCTGCATCCTTCAGGTCTTTTATCGGCCTCGATGCTTCCTTCAAAGCGACGTAGGTCGGCGCGAAACCATTGTCTATGTCCACGCCCAACTCGTTCTTCGGCAGGTCTCGCACATGCCCGTTGCAGGCTTTGACTATGTAGCCTGTGCCCAGGAACTTATTGATCGTCTTGGCCTTTGCAGGGGACTCGACGACCACAAGCGTTCTCGCCATATTCTCTAACTCCTATTACAATAGAAGGACGCCGCACTCCGTCCGGGGTGGGCGTCAGATTGCAGATTCTTCAGCGCTCCAATATTGCATCGCCGCATGAACGGCGGCGTTCAGTGCAACGTATCCTTCTTGTTCTCAAACACGTTGAACAGCGTCTGCTGATAACCGATGTCGCGTCCGCTGCAGACCATCCACGAGAGCAGGTAATCGAGCTCGTCGAGACCTACTTCGCCCTCGAGGTGATTCAGGTAGTCCAGGATCATCTCACGGTCGTACGGATCGAGAAGACCGTAAAGATCGAGCCGCGCCAACGCGTTCCGTGCCTCTGGCGTGAGCTTATACTCCTCCAGGATCGAGAGCAGCCGGACTGAGGTCCGTGCTTGCGGCGCCGTGTAAGACGCACTGTGGAACCTTGGGTTGACAAGCTTCATCGCGGCGTCGATCTCGCGCTTGTTGTAGCCCTGCCGCGAAAGCCAGGTGCGGAGGCCTTTCTCCGAGGGCACCGGCCCCGGATGCTCTTGCAGCCTCCGAAGAATCACATCGACAATATCGGTAAGCGAATGCTTCATCTCCGACTCCTATCGCCCAAGCGAACGGCTTGATGCCTGAACGACCTCGAGACCTATTTTAGTTTTCGTGCAGCGTCCTGTCAACTGATAAAGATCAAGTCCAGCGAAAACGGAAATCGTAACGAGTTGATATGCGCGTCGGTCTCCGGCAACATTTGGGGCGCTTCGCGTGTTAAGAAAGTGGAGGATGGTTTCTCAAGCATGATGCGACGGGCTGCGGTGACGGTGCAAGGAATGGTGCAAGGCGTAGGGTTTCGCCCTTTCGTGCACGGCCTTGCCACACGACTTCATCTTGCGGGCTTCGTGCGAAACGAGCCCCACGGGGTCGAGATCGAAGTGGAAGGCTCCTCTTCCGCCGTTGATGCCTTTGTGGCCCAACTGAAGACATCCGCTCCCCCGCTTGTGCGCGTTCAGGAAGTTTGGGTGCACGAGATGCGCGTCGCGGGCGATAAGACCTTTGAGATCCGAACCAGCGTCCGCGCGGGAGAACGCACGGTGCTCATCGCCCCGGACCAAGCCACGTGCGAGGACTGTCTCCGGGAACTGCACGACCCGCGGGATCGACGCTACCGGTATCCCTTCATCAACTGCACAAACTGCGGGCCGCGGTACACGATCATCCGTGACGTGCCCTATGATCGCGCCAACACGACGATGGCCGAGTTCGAGATGTGCCCAAGGTGCCGAGCGGAGTACGAAGACCCAACCAATCGGCGGTTTCATGCCGAGCCGACGTGTTGTCCCGTGTGCGGCCCGCGCGTCGAACTGCTCGATGCGGATGGGAAGAGAATCGCGTGCGCCGATCCCATCGAAGAAGCGATTCACCTACTGTCTCTGGGGCGTATCGTTGCCGTGAAGGGTTTGGGCGGGTTCCATCTAGCCTGTGACGCGACTCATGCGGCGCCCGTTCGCCTGCTGCGGCGCCGAAAACAGCGTGACTTGAAACCCTTCGCGATCATGGTCCGGAATACACAGGCGGCGGAACGAATCTGCGAGGTCTCGGACGAAGAGCGAGCGGCCCTCGTCCGTCCGGAACGGCCCATCCTGCTCATGAAGAAGCGTTCCGGACATGACATTCCAGATGAGGTGGCTCCGCGCAGCAACTCGTTCGGCGTGATGCTGCCGTACACGCCGATCCATGCGCTGCTGATGGAAGGGCCATTCGAGGCCCTCGTAATGACCAGCGGCAACCTCACCGATGAACCGATTGCGTTCACGAACGAAGAAGCGCTCGATCGGCTCCGGAACCTGGCCGACTGCTTTCTCACGCACAACCGCGCGATTCATATTCGCACGGATGACTCCGTGGCACGGGTCATCGCCGGGCGTCAGCGGTTCCTGCGGCGGTCGCGCGGTTACGCCCCGTTTCCGGTGACGCTGCCGGTTGACACGGCGGGCCGCGAGATTCTCGCCGTCGGGCCGGAACTCAGCGCGACGCTCTGTCTGACGCGCGGACCGCAAGCGTTCTTGAGCCATCACCTCGGCGATCTCGAAAACGTCGCCGCCTATGATGCCTTTCTTCAAGCGGTCGAGCACTTGGAGAATCTCATGGCCGTGACGCCGCGTGTGGTCGCGTGCGACATGCACCCCGATTACGGATCGACGCGCTATGCCCGTTCATCGGGACTGCCTGTCATTCCGGTTCAGCATCACCATGCACATATCGCCTCCGTCCTTGCCGAGGCGGGCCGCACGGACCAGGTCATCGGCGTCGCATTTGACGGGCTTGGCTGGGGAGAAGACGGCACGGTGTGGGGAGGCGAATTCCTCGTATGCGACTTGGCTGGCTATCAGCGCGTGGGACACCTCGCCGTTGTGCCGCAGCCCGGCGGAGACGTTTCGTCCAAGAGGCCCGCCCGCATGGGCTACGTCTATCTCACGGCGGCCTATGGTGAGCAGGCCGAAAAACTCGCGGAGGAATTGATGCCCGAGCTATCGGCGGATGAGCGGCGTGTCATCGCGCAGCAGATCGAGCGCCGCGTCAACTGCCCGCGGACCTCAAGTATGGGCCGCCTCTTTGACGCGGCGAGCGCCCTACTCGGGATCTGTTCGGAGAATACGTACCATGCACAGGCGCCGATAGAACTTGAGGCACACGCATGGGACGCCGGGGATGAATCCGGCGTCTACACGTGCAACATCGAGGTGGAGGAGAGGGGCGTCTGCGTCGTCCACGCCTCGGACATCGTCCGCGGCATGGTTGATGATTTCCGAAGCGGCGTGTCCCGGGTGACCTGCGCGGCCCGGTTCCACAACTCGATCGCACGCGCGACGGTGGAAGTCTGCGAGAGAATCCGCGACAGAACGCGGCTGAATGCCGCGGCGCTTTCCGGCGGCGTGTTTGCAAACGCTTATCTCTTGGAACATACTATGAGGCTCCTCGAGGGGGAGAGTTTCGAGGTGCTCTTGAATGCCTTAGTGCCCGCGGGCGATGGGGGTGTATGCCTGGGGCAGGCGGCGGTCGCCGCATGGAGGTGCAAATGTGTCTAGCCGTTCCCGCACAGATCATGGAGATATCCGGGCCGCGCGCGCGTGTGTCCCTGGCCGGAAACGTTCGTGAAGCCGACCTAAGTCTGCTCGAGGAGGCGAACATCGGAGACTGGGTCCTCGTGCATGCGGGCTTCGCCATCGAGAAGCTATCGCCCGAGGACGCGAAAGAAACGCTCGAGCTGATCATGCAAATGGAGGGAGATGCCGGTGAGGAGCCTTGATTCCGGGCCGCTCATCGAGCGTGTCAGCCGCGCCGCAAAGGAGATCGGCCGGCACGTCCGCATTATGGAAGTGTGCGGCACTCACACGCACGCCATCGGACGCGGCGGCCTGCGGGCCGTCATGCCGCCGAACATCGAGCTGGTCTCGGGTCCCGGATGTCCCGTGTGCGTGACCTCGCAGCGTGACGTCGAGCGCATGCTCCTTCTCGCGAAGCAGCCGGGCCTTATCATCTGTACGTTCGGAGATATGGTGCGCGTACCGGGCATCACCTCCAATCTCGAGCGCGAGCGTTCGCAAGGCGCCGACGTCCGCGTCGTGTATTCCGCAATCGATGCCTTGGAACTCGCCAAGCGCGAGACGCGGCGGGAAGTGGTCTTCCTGGCCGTGGGATTTGAGACTACCTCGCCCGGCGTGGCGTCCGTTGTCCTTCAGGCGCACGAGCAAGACGTGCAAAACTTCTCCCTGTACATCTCGCACAAGCTCATCATCCCCGCGATGGAGGCCGTTCTCAGCGGCGAGTCCCGGATCGATGGCTTTCTCACGCCCGGTCACGTATCCGTGATCATCGGCGCTGAAGCCTACGAGGCGATTGCCTTGAAATACTCCGTTCCGTGCGTGGTTACGGGATTCGAGCCGTCCGATGTGCTCGAAGGGATTGCCATGACGGTTGAGTTCCTGGCCGACGGTGAGATAGGTTCTTTCGTCCAGTATACGCGCGCGATCAAACCCGGTGGGAACCGGGTCGCGTGGGATACGCTCATGCGCGTCTTCGACGTGACGGACGGCGAGTGGCGGGGCCTTGGCGTCATCCCGGGCACCGGCCTGTCGTTGAAGTCCGCTTACGCCGGATTCGATGCCGTTAAGCGTTATCATCTGCCCGAAGTCGAGGCTGTCGAGCTGCCCGGCTGCCGTTGCGGCGAAGTGTTGAAGGGCCTGATGCATCCGCCTGAATGCCCCCTGTTCGGAAACAGGTGCACGCCGCGAACGCCGATCGGGCCGTGCATGGTCTCCTCGGAAGGGTCCTGTGCGGCGAGGTACAAGTATGGCTGATGAGAGAATCGTCCTTGCGCACGGCGGTGGAGGTTCGTTGACACGCGAGCTCGTTGAAGGGACTATCGTGCCGGCCCTCGGCGGAGTTGCGGAGGCCCTGCCGGACGCCGCGCCCATCCCAGGCGCCGACGAGTTGGCCTTCACCACCGACTCGTTTGTCGTCAAGCCGCTTTTCTTCCGAGGCGGCGACATCGGCAGTTTGAGCGTGCACGGAACGGTCAATGACCTCGCCGTTTCAGGGGCAGAGCCTCTGGCGCTGTCCATGTCGCTCATACTCGAGGAGGGGCTCGATATCGCTGTGCTGCGGCGTGTGCTTGAATCGGCCGCGGAGGCCGCGCGCGTCGGCGGAATCCGGATCGTGACGGGCGATACGAAAGTCGTCGCCCACGGCGAGGCCGACCAGATCTTCATTACAACGGCCGGCGTTGGGCGCCGGCGCATCCAGATCTCCCCGAGAGGTCTGCGCGAAGGTGATTGCGTCTTGATAAACGGCGGTATCGCGGAACACGGCATCGCGGTCATGAGCGAGCGCCAGGGCATCCAATTCGACACGCAAGTGCGTTCCGATTCGGCGTCCGTGTGGCCGTCCGTGCGCGCTCTCATCGAGGCCGGCGTCGAGATACACGCAATGCGCGACCCGACTCGAGGCGGCCTTGCCGCGTGTTGCGCGGAACTCGCCAACGATTCCGGCGTCACCGTCCAACTCGAGGAAACCGCGTTGCCGATCCGGCCCGAGGTCCGCGGCGCATGCGAGATGCTCGGGCTCGATCCCCTGACCGTAGCAAACGAGGGCAAGGTCGTCGCGTTCATACCCGCATCTCACGCGGCAAGGGCGCTCGACCTGCTGAAGAGCGTCCCAGGCGGCGAGCGCGCCGGAATCATCGGCAAGGTCGTTGCGCGGCGGTCGGTGGCCGCGTATCTCAAGACGCGTTTCGGCGGCGAGCGGATCGTCGAGATGCCTTACGGCGAGGAACTGCCACGCATCTGCTGAACGTTTGTGGAAGAATGTGGCTGATCCGGCACGGATACGTATCACGATTACGATTAGGATAACGAGTTTCTCCACCGAGCGATGCTAATGTTCGTTGTACCCTCTTTAGGGGGCTTATTTTCGGAACTCCCGGCTAAAGCCGGTACAACAAACATTATGTACGAAGCGCGGGGAGAGGGTCAGGACCGCGTGAGCCACAACCGTGGCGTAGCCGCATTGTGCCCTTGTCAATAAGGCCGCTTTGGAGGTATGCTACCAAGCGTTGCGCGGTGATCATGGGTGTTTTGACAGCTCTTGGCGACAAGAGCTCGGGCTGTGCGGGAAGCCGCGATCCCAAAGGATTATCAAATGCTGCTATCCGTTTTTAATCGACTTCTGCCGCGGCGCATACGGCGCCAACTGCTTGTCTTGTTGGTTCTGATACTTGGGCCGACGCTTCTCCTGCAGATTCTCACATATGCCAATTGGTACCACGTGCGCGGCCATTCGGAGCTCGAAGCCAGTCTCGAACTGGCCCGGTCGACGGCCTCCTTGTTCGCTGCGTTTGTCGAGGACGTGGCTCGCCAGGAGTTGGATCTCGGCGTGGCGCTGTCCGGTTCGAGCCAGTTTTCCGCGGAACAGGCCCAACACCTGTTGCGTATCAGTGCAGACGAGAATCCGCTTGTCGATTCCTTCGACTGGGCCGCGCCCGATGGCGCCATTGTCGCATCCAGCGACCCGCAGGCAGTCGGGACAAGAGCGGACGGCCATCCTGGATTCCAGGAGGTCCTGGGTGGGCAACAGTGGGCGGTCAGTGACCTGTTCGAAGATCCCGCCAGCCACAAGGAGACCTTCGTCGTAATCCGGGGCGTTCGGGACGAGGAGAACCGGCTCAAAGGGATCGTACTTGCAGACATTAGCATGAACGAACTCGCGTCCGTGTTCGCGTCGATTAGCCGATCGGAAGGCGGGGCGCTGGATCTGTTTGATCGGCGCGGGAGCTTGGCGCTTCACCTACCCGCCCCGTCCGGGCCAATTGAGACGAACTGGCTTCATCGTGACCCGCTTCTTGCCACGGCGTTGGCCGGGCAAGATGCGACAGGCACGTTCGTATCCCCGGCGAACAATCTGAAGTGCTTCGGCTCCCGCGTGCCGATAGCGCCTTCGGGCTGGGTGGCCGGGGCGAGTCGCCCGGCGCGGTTGACCCTGGACCCCATTGTCCGGAGCCTGCTTGAGGTCACTCTGTTGGCCGCGGTGTTTGTCGCGCTTTCAGCTCTGGTTTACCTCTTGCTTTACCGGAGGATCTCCCTGAGCCTGCGGCTTCTTCAGGAACATGCCGCCGCCATCGGCAAGGGCGATCTCGACCGGCGGCTCACGATTATTGACGTGACGGAATTGGGAGCGGTAGCCGAAACCTTCAACAACATGGCGGCGGACCTGAGATCCGCGCGCCGTGCCGAGCAGGAAGCGCAGGCGCGGCTCGAGCAACGCGTTGAAGAACGCACGGAGGCCTTGCGGGAGGCCAATCATCTCTTGCGGCAAGAAGTGATCGAGCGGGAAGAGGCCCAGCGAGCCCTGATCAAGCAGTCCGGCATTCTCGAGGCGTTTTACCGCCATACCGTGACGCCATTGGTGTTTCTAGACAGGGACTTCAACTTCATTCGCGTAAACGAGGCATATGCAAGGGCTTGCCAGCGCCACGTGTCTGAATTCCCGGGCCATAACCACTTCGAATTCTATCCCTCCGAGGAACTGGAACGGCGGTTTCGAGAAGTCGTCCGAACGAAAGAGCCGTATCGCGTTTTCGCGCGTCCGTTTGTTTTTCCCGATCATTCCGAATGGGGTACGACGTATTGGAATCTGTCCGTCTCGCCGATTGTCGATGCAACGGGCAAGGTCGAGTTCCTTGTGTTTTCCCTCGAAGACGTGACCCAGCGAACCGTGACCGAAAAGCAGGCCGATGTCGTCAGCACCCTCCATGAGCTGTTCGCGACGCGTGCCTCGCTCGATTCATATCTTGGTTCGGTGGTGGACGTCATCCGGAGTTGGAGCGGCTGCGAGAACGTGGGCGTCCGCGTGGTCGATCAGCAACGCCGGGTCCCGTATGGCGCTCATGTGGGTTTCACCCCGGAATTCATGAGCATCGAGAATTGCCTGTCCCTGGATAAGGACGCCTGTGCCTGCATTCGCGTCATTGCCGGGACGCCGGAACCGCAAGATGCCACGGCCATGACCGTTGGCGGATCTTTCCGTTGCGATAACACGATTGAATGGGTCCAGCGGTTGACCCCGGAACAACAAGCGCGATTCCGGGGGAGGTGCATCTCGAGCGGGTACGCGACCGTCGCCGTGATTCCCATCCGATACCGGGACGAACCCGTGGGAGCCGTCCATTTGGCCGATGCGCGTCCCGGCATGGTATCCCCGGACAACGCGGCTTTCCTGGAATCGTTGGCCCCGCTTATCGGAGAGGCCATCCATCGGTTCCACGTCGAGGAGGCGCTGGGCCGTTCTTCCCGCTACGCTCGCAGCCTCATCGAGGCCAGCTTGGATCCCCTGGTGACGATCAGCCCCGAGGGGACGATCACAGACGTTAACAACGCCACTGAGCTTGCGACCGGCGTTCCGCGGCGGGCGTTGATTGGCAGCAACTTCTCGAAGTACTTCACGGAGCCCGACGAAGCGGAGAAAGGCTATCAGATCGTGCTGGCCAAGGAGCAGGTGACGGACTACCCACTCACCATTCGACACGTCTCGGGCCGAACGACCGACGTGCTCTATAACGCGGCCGTGTTTAGAGATGAGGGCGGGGAAGTGCAAGGCGTCTTCGCCGCGGCGCGCGATATTACCGCGCGAAAGCGGGCCGAGGAAGCTGTGAAGGCCGAGCGGCAGCGGTTCAATGAGGTCCTGGACGTGCTCCCGGCTTACGTCGTGTTGCTGACGCAGGACTATCATGTGCCCTTCTCCAATCGATATTTCCAGGAACGCTTCGGCGAGTCCCACGGGCGGCGCTGCTTCGAGTATTTGTTTGAGCGCACCGAGCCCTGCGAGGTCTGCGAAACATATGAAGTCCTCAAGACCATGGCGCCCCACAAGTGGGAATGGACCGGCCCGGACGGCCGCGTCTACGATATCTCCGACTTCCCCTTCACCGACACGGACGGAACTTTGCTTATCCTCGAGATGGGCATCGACATCACCAAGCGCAAACAAGCCGAAGCGGAACTGGAGAAGTATCGCCTCCACCTCGAAGAACTGGTCAAGGAACGCACCAGCCAACTCGAGGCCGCCAATGCGCAGCTCCAGTCGGAGGTCGCCGAGCGCAAGCGGGCTGAGCAAGATCTGAGGATTCTAGCCAGCTTCCCCGCCGAGAACCCGAATCCCGTCTTGCGGGTAACGAAAGATCGCATCCTCGTTTATGCCAATAAGGCCTCGAGCCCCTTGTTGGACGCCTGGGGTTGTGCGGTGGGCCAGCCGGCGCCTTCTTCGCTTCAAGAGGAAGTAGATGGGGCCTTGTCTTCAGGGAAAGGACATGAGATCGAGTTCGCTGCTTCCGGGCGGGTGCATTCTCTGCTCTTTGCGCCGGTCTTGGAATCGGAGTACGTGAATGTCTACGGCCGCGATGTCACCGAGCGCAAGCGGGCTGAGTACGCTCTGGTGCAAAACCGGGACCGGTTTGTGCTGCTGGCGGAGATTGCGGGCGCGCTGCTCGAAACGGACCAGCCGCAGGGGATCGTCGATTCCCTTTGCTCGCGCGTGATGGCCCACCTGGATTGCCATGCCTTCTTCAATTTCCTGGCAGACGAACAGGCCGGGAAGCTGCACCTGAACAGCTATGCCGGAGTCTCGCTCGATGAAGCAGCTCGAATGGAATGGCTCGATTATGGCCAGGCGGTCTGCGGATGCGCCGCCCGCGATGGGTGCCGGATCGTTGCCGAGCATATCCCGAGCACGCCCGACCCGCGAACCGATCTCGTCCGGTCTTTCGGCATCAAGGCCTATGCCTGTCACCCGTTGTTGGGACCGAATGGCAAGGTGATTGGCACGCTGTCGTTTGGCACGCGCAGCCGCGAGACCTTCAGCGACGACGACCTCGTCCTCATGAAGGTTGTCGCCGACCATGTGGCCGTGGCAATCGACCGGATCAAGGCCGAGCAGGCGCTGCGTCGCGCTCATGACGAACTCGAGCGTCGCGTCGAGGAACGCACGGCGGAGTTGTCGGCGGCCAACGAGGCGCTGCGGCGCAGCGAGGCAAGCCTTGCCGAAGCCCAGCGGATTGCCCATCTTGGCAGTTGGGACTGGGATATCGTCACAAACGGGCTGGCTTGGTCCGACGAAGTGTTCCGCATCTTTGGCTTTACTCCCCAGGAATTTGAACCGACCTATCCTCGATTTCTCGAACGGGTCCATTCTGAAGATCGGGCTCACGTTGAAGAAGGTGTGCGAAAGGCCCTCGATAAGGTCGAAGACTACAGCGTTGATCACAGGATTGTGTTGCCGAACAACGATCTGCGCATCGCGCACGAGCAAGGCGAGGTCCGTTTCGACGACAACGGGGCTCCCGTGCGTATGCTTGGGACAGTGATGGACATCACGGAGCGTGTGCGGGCGGAAGAGGAAGCGAAGGTCCGCCAGCAACAACTTATCCAGGCGGACAAGATGGTTTCATTGGGCATTCTCGTGTCAGGCGTGGCCCACGAGATTAACAACCCAAACCATGCTATTATGTCGAACGTGCAGACACTGCAGGGCATCTGGGAGAGCACCCGGCCCATCTTGGAACGGTATTACGGTGATTCCGGCGACTTCGTCCTGGGTGGGTTCGACTACTCCGAGTCTCGCGACACGTTCCCCGAGATGTTTGGGAGCATACTGGCCAGTTCGAGGCGGATCCAGCTCATCGTGGATGAATTGCGGGATTTTGCACGGCAGAGTCCTGCCGAGCAAATGAACGCCGTGGATGTAAATGCCGTGGTCCGATCGGCCGTTATCCTGGTTTCGAACCTGATCAAGAAGACCACGGACCGGTTTTCCGTGGAATACGCGTCCCATCTGCCTCTGGTGTTCGGCAACTTCCAGCGCATTGAGCAGGTGGTGATCAACCTGGTGCAGAACGCCTGTCATTCGCTTCCAAGCCGGGACAAGGAAGTCTGCGTCGTCACCCGATACCTACCGAGAGATCAAAGGGTAGTGATCGAAGTTGGCGACGAGGGCACAGGGATTCCCGAAGAAGACTTGAAACATTTGGGCGACCCGTTCTTCACGACAAAGCGGGCTGTCGGAGGCACAGGTCTAGGTCTTTGGGTCTCGTTCAGTATCGTGCACGAGCACGGAGGCGCGCTGACGTTTTCGTCGAAAGGGGGCGAAGGCACTCGAGCCACACTCGCGCTTCCGATCGATCAGCGGCAGGCTGCGCTGGACAATGCGGTCACGAAGGAAAGGACCGAAGTATGACACGCATCGTTTCACCCGAATGGCCCGTGTTGGCCGTGGACGACGAGGCGCAGGCTCTTGAGGGCGTGGGGCGCGTGCTGGCCGCCGTGGGGATCACGAACGTCATCCCGTGCGAGGATTCCAGGAAGGTGGCCGATATTCTGGCCGGCCAGGACGTCTCGGTCGTGTTGCTCGACCTCTCGATGCCGCACCTTTCAGGCGAGGAACTGCTCCCGAAGATCGTCTCGGCCTATCCTGAGGTGCCCGTTATTGTCGTGACCGGCGTCAACGACGTCGACAAAGCGGTGCACTGCATGCGAGAGGGCGCTTTTGACTACATGGTCAAGCCGGTCGAAAGGAGCCGGCTGCAATCCGGCGTGCGGCGAGCCATCGAGTTGCGGGAACTGCGGCGCGAGAATGAGGTCCTGAAAGAACACATGTTCTTGAGCGAGTTGAAGTGTCCGGAGGCGTTTTCAGAGATCATCACGAACAATGCCGCCATGTTCGCCATCTTCCGCTACTGCGAGAGTGTCGCGAAGAGTCTATGGCCCGTGCTGATAACCGGGGAGACGGGCGTCGGCAAGGAGTTGCTCGCTCGCGCCCTCCACACACTCAGCGGGCGGCGCGGGGCCTTCGTCGCCGTAAACGCGGCCGGCCTCGACGACAACGTGTTTTCCGATACGCTGTTTGGCCATTTGCGCGGCGCGTATACGGGCGCGGACGAGGCCAGAAGGGGGCTTATCGAGCAGGCGGCGGCGGGCACGCTGTTCTTGGACGAGATCGGCGATCTGACGAATGCCTCTCAGGTGAAACTGCTGCGCGTCGTCCAGGAGCGGGAATACTACCCGCTTGGCTGCGATGCGCCCAAGCGAACCGACGCGCGGATCGTGTTCGCAACGAATAAGGACCTTGCCGCGTTGCAGGCCTCCGGCCAGTTCCGGAAAGACCTCTACCACCGCCTAAAGACGCATCATCTGCACGTCCCTCCCTTGCGCAAGAGGCTCGATGATATTCCCGCCCTCGTGAATCACTTTCTGGAAAAGGCAGCCGTCGCCCTCGACAAGAAAAAGCCGTCCCCCCCGAAAGAGCTTTATGCTCTGCTGGCGACACACGCGTTCCCCGGGAACGTTCGCGAACTCGAGAGCATGGTGTTCGACGCCGTTACAAATCACGAATCCCGCATGCTCTCCATGTCCGTCTTCCAGGCGCGCATGGTGCAAGATGCGCCCACGACTCCAGCGCCTGAACCGGGAACGGAACAGACTACTCCGTATGCTTTTTTTGACCGGCTTCCCACGATAAAGGAGTCCATCTCGATGCTGACCGCAGAAGCGATGCGGCGCGCGGAAGGCAATCAGACCATTGCCGCAAGGCTTCTGGGCATCTCCCGCACGGGGTTGAATAGACGCCTCAATCAAGACTAGAGGGGGACTGACGATTGACGATTGCGGATTGACGATTGCGGATTGGTGGTTCTACAGGGGGGAGCGTCGCGGCGCGTCTTCCGACTCCGAGCCCCAATCCTCAATTCCCAATCGTCAATCTGCAATCTGCAATCCTCAATTCCCAATCGTCAATCTGCAATCCGCAATCCGCAATCACAAACGGGTGTGCAATTCCTCACATACGCATGATGGGGGGGTAGTTGCGGAAAACCGTATCTTACCGTGACTTGCAGGGGGACGGCAGCGAACAGGTGTGGCGGTATTGACACCCCTTCAGTCTCCAGTCGTCCATCGTGTTTGCCGCATAAGCTTAAACTACAACATGCCTTATGCCGTTTATCATGCCATGGCATTGGTCTTGCTTCCCTTATCAACTAACAGGCGGGGAAAGCGGACGGTGTTTACAGTATTGGGAGAAGGGAACTGTATGCGTTTTGCCATTCCGTCTAATGTTGCGTTCGTCCGCAGGACGATTCAAGAGGCCGAAGAGTTCGCTCACGCGCGCGGAATCAAGGGTGCACCTAAGACCTCCGTTGTCCTTCGGGAATTACTGATCAACGCTATCTTTCACGGCAACCAGAACGTTGCGAGCCGAAAGGTCCAAGGGATCATTGAGCATACCGGGGGCCGGCAATTCAGGATTGTCGTGGAAGATGAAGGGAAGGGCTTTGACTACGCCAATCTGGACACCTCCCTGCCTGATGACCCACGGCACATACGAAACCGAGGTTACGTCTTAATCCGGAAGGTCTCTAGTGCTCTCGAGTTCAATGAGTGCGGAAATCGTATCACTGCCTTGGTCGATGAAGGTGAAACTGACTTTGGAATCCGGGAATGACGAACAAGGCGTCTCAGACCCAATGTAACAATGTCCGCATGAATGGCGGAAAGCGGAAGATGGTTCGCCCCGAGGTTGGCGGTTCGAGGAGTCTCAAGACCACTATTCGAGGGGCGCGGGGATACATAAAACGAAACGGCGAGGCGCATCGAACCAAACCAAGACGCGAGGTGGGAACAATGAATAGGACTCAGCATCCGGACGACTTCGAACAAATCCTTCTAAGCTATGTGGAGACGTGTTACTCGGTGGCGCTGGCGCTGACGTGCGATCCGTACGAGGCGCGGGACCTCACGCGCAATGTACTGACGTGGGCGTGGCGCTCGCGCGACAAGGTCGTGGGCAGGTCCGGGATCAAGAGGAAGCTGCTGGCCAAGTTGCGCGAAACGTTCCTCCAGGACTATCAAATGCCTGAGCCGGTACGCTTCGCCCGTGCGGCAGGGTAGTTCGGAGCCACGAACGGCCCGCAAACGCGGCGCGGTAAGCTTTGAGAACGGCATCTCGTCCGCAGATGCCGCAGATTCCCGCAGATACAGAGAATCTGCACCCATCTCCTTCATCTCCCTTTATCCCCATATCGCCTTTCCTTACACCGTTCATTGTTCCGAACTTGTCGGTTGCGGCTATGCCGCGCTGTGGGAATCTGCGGACGACCTGCCTTTTCTTGGTTCACTTGATGTAAAATCCTTGCGTGGGACGACTTTGGTGGGGGCGTATCCGATGGAACGCGCCTGCTGAGAGGGACGGAACGTGTTACTGTCGTTTGCATGCCTCATGTGCATCTCGGCCACGTCGGCCGATGTGCAGTCGTCGTTGAATTCCGTTCTGCAAGGGAACGGGACCACGAGCGCGGATGTCCAGCGCGCTTTGAATCGCGTGCTGCGGTGGGGGGACGAGTCTTCCACGGGAATTGTGGCCGGCGGCAAGAACGTGTCGGTGCGAGACCTGGACGCCGAAGACGTGCGCGGCGAGACGCGGACGGATGCGCCGGTGTGGCGCTATTTCGAAGTGGGCGGGAGGGGGCCCGAATCGATCCGTGTGCACATGCCCGTATCGAAAAACACAGGCGAGGTCGAGGTGTACCGGCGTGCCGATCAAGGAATCTACGTGCGCATGGAATCGCCAGTGACACGGGACGGCCAATACGTCTCGTTCAAGGCCGCCGCGCCTGGGAAGTTTGTTGCGCGTGAAGTGGACGCTTACTCACACCCGGACATTGAAACAAGCTGTTTCCATGTTCCTAAGACCTCCGCAGGCCCGGAAGCCAAAGAATCGTGGCGTCTGTATCGCCGCGAGCCGCAACTGGTGGACGGGTCGACTCCGCTGATTCTTATCATGGGGATGGCGACGGATCGTTGGCAGGATTTCACGCACTGGGCGGCCTACAGTGCTGAAGCGGAACAATTCCGCGCCCAGTATCAACTGTGGGACTACTATCATCCGACGGACGGCGTGAACGTGGCGCTCGGATTCGATCCCGCTTGTCCAACGTACGAAGAGAGCGAAGTGGCGTACTTGAACAGGTTCATCACCGGCGCGATGAGCGACGGCGTCGAGACCGACGGCGTCCGATACTACTTTCCGGATGGGCCATTCTCGATCCTGACCCACAGTCAAGGGGGGTTGGTGGCGCGCACGTTCATGAAGAACTACCCTGAACAGGCCGGGCGCGTCCTCGGCGTGGCGACCGTGGATTGTCCGCACATGGGGAGTCCTTTCGCAACGCGCGAGTGGCTGCGGCGGACGATAACGCGCCTTGGCTTCTGCGCGCCAAGAGTGCTCGGCCTCATTGTGGAGAGCACGGTCGGGGAACTCATGCTGGCTCAGTACCTCGCCCCGAACAAGCAGAGCGACCTCGATATGGGGTGGGTGAACTTCGACGCCGCCAGCGGCTTTGGGATACCCTACGTCCACTTCAACGTGTTGCGTTGGGATTGCGAGGCGCCTTTGTTGAAACGCCCTTCTTTCTTGCTGCCCCTGACCCTTTCGCCCCGTGATGCCAATAGAACCGGCGCGCATACTTTTCCTGGGTATGACGACCACACGTTTGACCCGCCGGTCCCGTTGTCGACCGACTGCGGCAGGTTGGACCAGATTCTTCCCGGGCCGCAAGCCAATGATCTCTATCTTGACAAATTCTTCGTGTACGGCAGTTACGCGGTCCCGGAAGAAGGTATTGGCGCTCAATTCCGGCGGAACCGGCACGCGGTTTCGGATCCCGTGCAGCGCGCCTTCGAGATCATCGGCCAGAGCGCAGCCGTTTCGCTGATGCAGACCATCGAGACGCCGGAAACGGAGGACCCCTTGGGCGCATATCGCTTGAACGATGGCCTGGTGCCGTTGCAGAGCCAACTAATGCTCGATGGCGAAGAAGGGGATCTCATTTACGAGACGCGTGAGATTGATGGCTGGCGCGTGCCCACACGACGCCTTATGCCGCGCCTGGATCTTATCGCCGAGCACACATTCGCCGACCCGGCGCGGCTGCGCATCATACGCGGGGGGACTCATCTGGAAGGCGTCACGGGGTGTTACAACGCTCGAACCGGCCACAGCAAGCTTTTCTCGCAAATCGCCGCCGACCTCCTCAGCGTCGTACCCGGCGCGCAACAAGAAGACGATAATCCTGCTCAAACGAACTCGCCGCTCTTGCTGCGGTTCTGAGTACTTAGAGCCAATCGGTATAGGCTCGCGGCCGATGTCCGTGATGATAGAGGTCGCAAGATCGAATCCCGCTAAGATAAGGGGCGAATCTATTTGGTCTTCGTCAGCCTGGCTTTAGCAGGCTCCTCTTTGCACCCGGTTTCAACCGGGGTGGGACCGGAACTGCTCCCTGATCTTAGCGCGCTTCAGCGTGGCTTGCCGGTTTCCCTGAACCCGCGGCATCTGCTGAAGCGTTTCGAAAAGCGACGCTGAAGCGCCCTCCGGCCTTGGGGTCATCACGCCCACCCCTCCTGAAGGAGGGTGCAAAGAGGAGCCCGCTGAAGCGGGCTAAGTTCCGACGCTGTTGACTGATTGCGCCTTATCGTGAATACTTGCCGGCGGCCTTTGCCTTCTCGAAATCGTAGATGAAGATCCCGCGGCCCACTCCTGCGGGATCGCCCGTCTTGGCCATTTGGAATGCCATGCAACGGCCATCGTCGCTCACGACGGGGTTCGACGCCTTGTAACCCGGATAGTCACTGAAGTACGTCACGCGCTTCGTTTCGTGACTGCCGTCGAGCTTCAATCGCCAGATGTCGATGTACTGATCGCCTTTCTTGTTCTGGCGGTCGCACTCGACCAGCGTGTAGTTGCCGTTGGGGAATATGCCTTCGGGTTCGTCGTACTCGTCAGGCGCTTCCGAGTAGTTCACCACCTTGCCCGTCGCCAGATTCACGCCCATGACCTCGGTTTTCTGGTATCCATAGGCCGAGAACGTCATCTCCTGTTCATCGGGAGGCCGGAAATTCTGCGTCTCCAATCCGCAGCGAAATGGCAAGCTGCGACTGTCGAGAATGAGCTTCTTGTTCGCCAGACGCGGAACGCCGTCCTGGTACTCGATGTCCGCAAGCCACATTTGCGATACCCCCTTTTCGAGCTGATCCGGATAGTCGCCATTGTCAATGGTCCACGCGATGCGCATGTTCTTCCGTGACACCGCGGGACCTTCCGAGCACTTCTCATTCAACCTTACAGGGGGCCGCTTCAAAGACTTGTCCAAGATCCACAGTTCCGCTTCGGTTTCCCGGCTTTTCCATGGGTTATCGGAGTCGAACTCCTTTGCGCCTGACAGCAGGATGTCTCCATTCGCGAGATATAGCGCGCGCGTGTAGCCCTCGTGAAAGTAGTGGTTCGTGACAGGCCGGATGATCCGAGTGGCCACTTCGATCTCGAAGACGTCTCCAAAGGTCTTCTCGAGGAACAGAATGCGTTTCCCGTCGTGCGACCAGTCCGCACGCTCGCCGAAGTACGTGAGCCGCGCAATGTAGTCCGGCAAGCTGTCTTCAGGACCGGCTTTCTTGCCGGCAGGAGCTTGCGCGTAGACCGAGGCTGCAAGAAAGCAGCCAAGAACCATTCCAAGAATCCTTACGTGTTCTTTCCGCATGAGATGTTGCATTGGTCCGCCCTCGCTTTTTCTGTTCCGCCTGTCAACAGAATAAACCAGGCGGCCTCCGCTCCGCCAGTTCCGACTACCTCCACCGGCGGATCTGGTCTATAATGCCGGCAACATGCGGCGGGAAAGGGAACAGGGCATGACAAAGCACCGGATATCGCGACGGATGCTCCTTAAGTCGACAACCTCCGGCTTGCTCGCATCGGCGGCAGGCGGCTCAACGGTCGCGCTTGGCGCATCAGAGGCGAAGGAAAACACGATCATGAAGATTACGGATGTCAAAGCGACGCCATTAAAGACAGGCACTATCATTGTGCAGGTATTTACGGATCAGGGGATCATGGGCATAGGCGAATGCAGTCCGATGAACACCGCCGTGATCGCGCATTTCGTGAACACGGCCTTGAAACCTCTGGCGGTCGGCCAGAATCCGCTCGAGATAGACAAGCTCTGGAACAAGATGACGTTCAACACGTACAAACTCGGCGTGCAGGGCGCGCAACCCGAAGCCATCGCGGGAGTGGACATCGCCTTGTGGGATATCCTCGGCAAAGTAACCGGCCTGCCGATCCACACGCTACTCGGCGGCGCCTACCTCGACAAGGTCCTCATGTACGCGAGCATCGGTGGCGGCGGCGGCATGAGACCCGAGGGGATGGCAAAGAACGTGGAACGCTTTCTCAAGCTCGGTTTCAAAGCCATCAAGATTCGCATGGACTGGGGTGTCATGCGACAAGACGCGGACCCGGCCAAGGACATCGAGATGTTTCGCCAGGTGAAGTCGATCACGGGCGACAAGATTCCCTTGAGTTTTGACGCGAACAACGGATATTCGGTAAGCACGGCCATCCAGCAGGGGCGGAAATTCGAGGACCTCGGGATCTACCACTACGAAGAGCCGGTTGCCCAGTATGATTATGCTGGGCTTGCTGCCGTGGCCGATGCCCTCGATGTGCCCGTGGCCGCGGGCGAGCACGAATACACCCGGTGGCAGTTCCGCGACCTGATTGCGCAAGGCAAGGTCGATATTATTCAACCTGACGTGGTGAAGTGCGGCGGGATCAGCGAAATGCGCAAGATCGCCGTGCTGGGATCCGTCTATGACAAGCAGTTCGTGCCGCATCAGACCCAGCCTACAATCGGCACGGCCGCAAGCCTGCATGTCTGCGCGGCCCTGCCCAACGCAACAAAGCCCCAGGAGTACTCGGGCGACAAACCTGACCTGAACGCGATCTTCAAGGAGCCGCTCGTTTTCAAAGATGGCTACATCGAGGTGCCGAGCAAGCCCGGCCTGGGGCTGGAGCTTATCGAGTCCAAGATGAAATCATTGGCTGTGTGATTCCAGGAAGCGGCAGCCTCCCGCCGCTGAAACGCGGAGGCATGGAGCACGTTATGGGAAGAAAAGGCATTACGCGGCGAGGGTTCATCGGAGCAACCGGTATAGGGGCCCTCGCGGCAGCGTGCGGCACCACCAAGGACGGCAGAGGCCGAGTGGCGGCAAAGGAAACTGCTATGAAAACCTTCAGTGAGCGGGCGCGGGAGATCCCGGTTAAAAGGGACGTGGATGTGATTGTAGTCGGCGGCGGTCCCGCTGGATTGGCCGCGGCCATTGCGTCGGCGCGAAATGGGGCGCGGACGGTGCTCGTCGAGCAGTTCGGTTACCTTGGCGGCACGGCCACGGCATCGTTGATGGCCTGCATCAATGGATTCCGGAACCAGGTCGAGCCGGACACGACTCAAACGGTTCGCGGGCTTGCCGAGGAGATTGTGCTCGAGATGAAGAAGCTTGGCGGCTTGGGTAAGAGCCCCTATCCGCAAAAAGCGTATCCCACCGAACCGGGCAAGATGGAATACAGCTACGCGATTGACACGGAGCGGTTCAAGTACGTCACGCTGAAGTGTTGCGTGGATGCCGGCGTGGATATTCTTTTCCATACGTTCTTCTGCGACAGCATTCTCGAGGACAATGCGATCAAGGGCGTCATAGTAGAGAACAAATCCGGCCGTCAGGCGCTCATGGCAAAGATCGTGGTCGATGCGAGCGGCGACGGCGATGTCTCCGCCCGGGCCGGGGCCCCGTTCTGGCAAACCCGGCTGGCCGAGGCTCCGCGACTCGACAACAGCCTCATGTACCGCATCGAGTTCGGAAAGAACCGGCCTGCGCAAGGGCTTGCGTGTGATTTCGGCGGAAACTCCGTCGTGTGGGGCCCGGGGCTCGCTCCGATGGACGCAACGGACGGCGACGCATTGGCCAAGGCGGAGATTGAAGCCCGCCTGCGCGTGTATGAAGACTTCGCTCAGAAGCAGCGCCAACATCCGGAACTGGCGGACGCCAGGCTGGTCGAGACGCCGCCGCTGCTCGGAATTCGCCAGACACGATTCATCGAAGGCGAGTACAAGCTGACCGCCGACGATGCCATCAATGGAACGCGGTTTGACGACGTGGTGGCCATGTGCTCATGTGCGATTATCCACTTCTATGGTTACCGGCGATACTTGAAACACGAGGGATACGACATTCCGTACCGCTGCCTGGTGCCGAAGAAGGTTGATTCCCTGTTAGTTGCGGGTCGGTGCATTTCCAGCGAACAACAACCCTACGAGTCCCACCGCGCCATGATTCCCATCACCGCCATCGGGCAGGCCGCCGGGACCGCCGCTGCCTTATGCGCCAAGAGCGGGGCAAAACCGCGCGGCTTGGATGTCGCACAGCTTCAGGAAAAACTTCGATCACAGAACGCCGTGCTAAAACTCGGCCAGCAAGTCTAGGAGCGTGTAAGGAAAGGTCCCGGGATGGCTTTCGAGGACTGGGTGCCATGGATAAGACGGCGTCGTCCACTGCTATTATTGCCAATGAATGGCCCCATACGACGCCGTCTTATCCATGGCACCCCGGAGCCAAGGGACTTTCCGTTCAAGCTCCAAGATCGTTCACGGTGAATCCGTGGGGTAGACTGTTAGTCTGCCTATGTTAGACTGCCGCCGGGCAGACTAACAGTTTGCCCCACGTGTTGTTCAATATGTAGGGTTTTGACAACATACAACAGGCGTCAAACGCGGAGAAGGTTCATGAACAAATTCGGTTGCCTATGTTGTGTCCTATTGTTTGTGTGTTCCGTCTCGGCTCAGGCGTTGGAGGTCGGCACGGGCGTGGCCGACATCACGCCTGACGTGAACGCATTCAAAGTCCCGATGGCGGGTTACGGTGCGCGTCTGGGCCGCCCTGCGACGGGCGTGCATGACCCGCTCCGTGCGAAGGTCCTCTATCTGAAGGACGGCGAGCGGCGCATGGCTCTCATCACATGCGATTTACGGTCATCAACGCCCGAGTTCAAGGGGCAGATCGTTCAGAAATGCGCCGATCTCGGGCTGACGCTCGACAGCGTATTCGTCGCCGGCTCGCATACGCACGACGGACCCTCGATGTATCCGGAGAAGTTCTGGCAACTGCAATTCGGCGCGTATGACCCCAAGATCGTGGACATCATGAGTTCATCCGTAGCCAAGGCAGTCCATGACGCGGCTCGCGGGGCGGCGCCCGCGCGCATTGGCTTCGGCAAGGGCAAAGCCGAGGGTTTCACCCGGAATCGCAGGTGGGGATATGACGAGGAAAAACGCAAGGCCAACAACGAACAGCCCGTGGTCGACCCGCGCCTATTCGTGATGCGAATCGACGGCATGGACGGAGCCTGCCGCGCCGTCCTTGTCAATTTCGCTTCGCATCCGACGATTCTCGACGATAAGAACATGCAGCTTTCGGCCGAGTGGCCGGGGGTCCTGCAGCGGGAACTCGAGAAAGCATTTCCCGGGAGTACCGCGCTCTTCCTCAACGGCGCGGAAGGCGACCAGTCGCCTGCCGGTGCGACCGGCGGCGACGAATTCGCGCGCGTCGAGGACTACGGCAACCGGCTAGCCGGTTTAGCCACGGAAATTGCCAAGTCGGTTGAAACAAAACCGGATTTGTCCATTGGCTTTGCTCGAGGTACGCCTGATCTTCCGCCGCTCGCATTCCCGGAGGGCGCAAAGCAGAAGTTCGCGTCGTTCCAGGAAGCAGCGAAAGAGGGGTTGCCTCGCAAGGCAGAGATCCAACTGTTCAAGATTGGGCCGGTTGTTCTGGTGGGGCTGCCCGGAGAGCCGATTCTCGAGGTGGGACAGGCTGTCGAGAAGGCCGTTGCCGCGCATGACTTCGAGACGGTCATCGCCGTCGGTCTCTCGAATGACTACATCGGTTATCTCGTCAGCGAGAAGGAATACGCCCACGGCGGATATGAAGTGGAGAGCCGGTCTTATTACGGGCCTGGACTGGGGAAATTCCTCGCAGAACAAGCCGCCAAGATCAGCGATGGATTGACGCCTTCCAAGTGAGCATGCCCATAATCCTGAATCCAGCATTTGAGGGCGTCAGTGGCGTAAGAACCAAACGGCAACAACGATCTCTACGAAACACCCAAGAGGTGGGCGTCCCTTCGGTCCCTGATGTCCTTTACGTCCTTGGCACAAACCGAGGAGAGTCACACGTCCCGAACGCGCTATTCTCTCTTTTTGGAGGAACTTGATCCCGCTGAGACGTCGCGGGTCCAGTCGGGTTGGGCCGGTGGCGGAGGCGGAGGAGTCTGGGCGCTTGGTTGGGGCGGTGGCGCGGGTTGTGGCGCGGGTTTCGGCGGGGCTGGGGGTTCAGGCTTCGGCTCCGGCTTAGGAGGTTCGGGTTTCTTTGCCTCCGTTGCGGGTTTGGGTTCGACTTTCGGGGCCGGGGGCGGCGTGGGCGGAGACGGTGGCTCGGACGGTGCGGCTGAACGGTACTTCTCAAACACATCGCTCGGGCTTGCGCCACTCGCCGCCTCAGGCGGCGCCTGAGCGGGTCTCGCCGCCGGGGGAACGGCCAGGGGCGTTGCCACCGTCGCCGGAAGTGTGGCTGGCGGCGGAACTGACGGCTGCTGCGCAGCCTCGGGTGGGGCCGGGGCCGGAATTGTGGGTGACGGAGGCGGCGGGACAGATATGCTTTCCGGCGCCTGGGGTGCGGTCGGCGATACGGCACCTGGCGCCGGGCTCTCAGCCGGGGATGGCTGCGGCGCGGGTGTCGGTTCAGAGGTTTTTCCAGGTCCAACCAGGAACCATGCCGCGACGCCCATTGCCCCCATGGCTATGACGGCCAGGATGACGATCGCGATGACCAATCCGGTTTTCCTGCCGCTCGATGGCCGGACGGTTGCACCGGCCAACATCGTGCCGCCTTTTTGCAGCGCCGATGCCTCCGCACGCGAGGCCAGCATCGTGCGCGCCGTATCCGGCGTTTGCGGCTGCGGCGCTGCGGTCCCCGACAGGACATCCATGAGGTCCTCTTTGAACGCTTTCGCTGAGGGGAACCGGTCCTTCGGGTTCTTGGCGAGAGCACGCTGGAGGATCTCGATCAACGGACCTGGAATCGCGCCTGTGCTTCGCGGGCTCAATCCCGGCGGGACGGACGTGAGATGTCCGCGGAATACCTCCGTGATGCTGCCAGAGAAGGGCGTCTCGCCTGACAGCAGTTGATACACCATGATGCCGACCGCGTAAATATCGGTGGCCGGTGAGACGTGTCCGAAAGTCTTGGGGTCGATCTGCTCGGGGGCCATGTAAGCGGGCGTGCCGGGTCCGCTGCCTTCGGTGGACGTTAGGGCCGTGGCTTGTTCATCGGGGTCTTGGAGACGCGCAATGCCGAAATCCATCAGCTTCGCGCAGATAGCGCCGGAGTCGTCCCGTGAAACGAGCAGGTTTTGCGGCTTGATGTCGCGGTGGACGATGCCCTGCGCATGAATTCGCGAGAGCGCATCCAGGCATTGGATGGCAACGTTGAGCGCGTCTTTTTCCGGCATCTTTTTGCCGCGCGCGGCACAGTCCTTAACCATGTCGCTCAAGGTCTTGCCGTCAACGTACTCCATGACAAGGTTGATGCTATCGCCCTTCTCGAGTTTGTCGAACAGCGTGACGATGTGGGGATGCGCCCCGACCCGGGCATGGAGAAGGCATTCGCGCTCGATGCGTTTATGTATCTCTTCGTTCCTGCATAGGTCCGGGCGAACAGTCTTGATAGCGACCCGCCGTCGGAGCGTCGAGTCTTCAGCGAGATACACGTCGCCCATCCCGCCCGATCCAAGGCGTTCAATCAGCTTGAACCGCGGGTCCGTGATCCCGTCGCTCATCACAACGGTTTCTTCGCTGTCTGGCGTTTTCGCCATCACACCACCCACACGTCAAATATCAAGGGAATGTGACACAGCCGCCCTCGGCTGTGTTATGCATCTGATAGGACACGAATTCTTCCGCTCGTGACACAGCCGAGGGCGGCTGTGCCACATTCCCTTTCTGTTAGAAGTCCGATAAAAGGATTCCTTCACAAGTTCAGAAAAACTGGATTGCCTCTTCATATCTATCGCACTCGATCTAGACGTTTCAAGGCGAGGCCGCATAATACGAGCCACGCGAGTGCCTGCCCCATGAGGACGGCAACGTTGTTGAAGTATACGGTTGGTCCGAAACGGAATCCAATCGTGTCCGGCACGAACGATGCAATCCATTGCAGCGAGGCATGGTCCGGGTGGCGGTAGGAGGCCGTGATCAGCATCTCGAGCCCCCAGCGCGCGGGGAACGCGTCCGCGAACACTTTCATCACGGACGACATGCCCTTGAAAAAGTCTGGTCCCAAGCCGCCGGAGAAAACCAACTGGGGCAGCACGGCCACGATCGCCAGGATCACGGAGAACGTCCCTGCCGTCGGGTCCGCGGCGCTCAGGAAAAGTCCCATCGCGCATGAGGTCCACGCCATCGTGACGAGCGCCACGTATGCGCCCGGCACGTTGAACTGGCGCAGCCCGGGTTTCACATAGCACAACGCCAGGAACAGGGCACATTGCACAGCCGTTACCAACAGGAGAAACGGCAGTTTCGATCCGATGTAGTCGGCGATCTTTTGGTTGGCCAACCGCTCGCGGAGATATATGGGGCGCTCCGTCGAGAGATCGAGACAGGACATCAATGTGCCCATAAACACCGCGGTCATCACGAACATCAACAGGACGCTCAGCGGGGTTGGGAGGTTAGCGATCCCCTCGTGTTTCAATGCGAACACGACGTCTTCGGCGGGTCGCGGATCGTTAAGGCCGTCGGGCGCCAGCAGCGCCTTGATAGGATTCCCGAGGTCGATGGGGCCGCCGTGGATCTGGGTCTGAATGGCGTTCCTGGCCTCCTGCATGGTCGTGTCCTCGGGAATGCTTGATGTCCGAAGAGAGAGGGTCACGAGCGCGAGCACGAGAGGGACGGCCAGATAGAACAGCGCCCGTTTGACCGACACCAGCTTGATGGCAAGCTGCCGCTGCGTCAAGGTCATGAACGCGCGGAGCGAGAAGAAATTGAAACGTGCGCCGGATCGCCGGCCCGCCGCGACGGGCCGCTCGAGCAACGTCTGATACTGCTGCGTGGATGCTTCGGCAGGGGCTTTTGCGCGCGCGGTTTTTCCATTCTTCTGAGCAACGATATTGTGCAGGGTGACCGCCATGTCGCTGTAAGCGCCCGCCACGTGCCGTTGATATAGATCTGACGCGGCGTATTTCTGTTCATAGTGCGCCGAGATCGAGTCCTTGTCCTCCTTGGGCGAATCCGTGCCGGGCGTTTCCGTGTCCGCGGCCAGTTCGCCCTCGAGCACCTCGAACACCTGTGTGGGCCGCTCGATGGGTCTCCCGGGCTCGGAGAAGAACGGCAGGGCTTCCTCCGGCGTGCCGAAAAAGACAAGGCGTCCTCGCGCGAGAATGACCACGCGGTCCAACATCTGAAGGTTGTAGAGGATGTGGGTGGTGATCAGGACCGTGGTGCCGTGCCGCGCCATGCCCTGGAAATGCCGCATGAGACGCTCCTCGGTGCTCGGGTCCATGCCGGAGGTCGGTTCGTCGAGGAACAGAATGCTGGGACGGGTAATCAACTCGCAACCGATGGAGACGCGTTTTCGCTGGCCGCCACTCAGTTCGCTGACGTGGTTTTTGCGGACGTGGCTGAGGCCCAGTGTCTCAAGCGTCGCGTCGATCAAATTGTTCCGCTCATTATACGAGACGTCCGGCGGCAGGCGCAGCCGCGACACGTAATGCAGGCAATTCTCGACGGTCAGGTCCGCGTGCACGATGTCGTCCTGCGGGACGTAACCGATCGAGCCGCGGAACATCGCATATGACCGATACAGCGGCATTTCATTCAGCAGCACGCAGCCGTAGTCCGGCGGCTGGCAACCATTAAGCGCCTTCAACAGCGTGGACTTGCCGGCGCCGCTGGGACCCAACAGTCCGACGAATTCGCCCGGACGGATCGACAGGCAGACGCGGTCCAGTATGCGTTTCGTACGCGCACCGCCCAAGCCGTAACCTCCTGCGTGAACCTCGCGCGTCAGCCCGACGCATTCGAGGGAGGTTTCCTCGCCCCAATCGCGCCGCACGGCCTGGAGCGATCCGTCTCCGGCGACCTGGAACCGGATCGTGGTCGAGCCAATCATGACCGCATCCGTCGGATCGAGTGTCGCACGGCGGATGCGGCCGCCGTTCAGCCAGGTGCCGTTGAGACTGCCCAGGTCGCGCACTTCGACCCGGTCGCCCTTGCGCTGAACGAGAGCATGGCGGGTCGAGACCGTGGAATCGAACGAAAGTGCAATGTCGTTGCCGGTCGCGCGGCCGATCGTCCAAGCGTCTTTCGACGGCAACTGCATCGTCCATGGCCGTCCGAGGCTGCTTTCCCACTGAAAGCGGAGGTGCGCTTCCTCGGCACTGCCGATACCGATGAGGTCGCCCTCGCGCAGGACGATCTCCCGGCTGACGCGCTGATGATTGACGAAAACGCCATTGGTGGAGTCCAAGTCATGCAGGATGTACTCGCGCGGCCCATGTGCCAGGATGCGGAAATGCCGCCGGGATACCGGGGTCCCGGAAACCGCCACGTCGCATACGGAAGCGTTCCGGCCCACGACGGTTTCCTCGAGCGTGAGTTGATGCTCGCGGTGGACCAGCGCCGGACTCAAAGAGACCAAGTACGGCCCGGGCGACTCATTCGACCGGCGAATCTCCATGTGGAAGCCTTTTGACTAGCTCGCTTTCTCTTTCAAGTAGTCCGGTTTCGGGGAGCTTGTGAAAAATGTAGCACAGCCGCCCTCGGCTGTGTTGCGGAGCGAACAGTTACAATGGTTTCTGACGTGACACAGCCGAGGGCGGCTGTGCTACATTTGTTTGTCAGCGGTCATCGCCGAACGCAAAGAGCGGATGTGTTTTCTATTCTGACTCGAGGAGTTTGCGCTTGAGGTAATGCCAGAACCAGCACGTGGCAACAAGCTCCCACCTGTCTCTCCCATAGTCGTTCAGGATTCTCGCTGTTGTTTCGCCTGCGCCCCAAATCCATATGCATTTGTACTCAAAGCGATCCATGGTTTCCCTCCTGTGCGTGCTCAGAGAATATCATTTCCTGACCACGCCAACAAGGTCCAGTGTTGGAAAAACCGGGTTACTGACTCAATCAGTGCGCGGGCGCGGCGGCTGGGGGTGCTGCGGGCGCGGCAGCCGGGGGCGCTGCGGGCGCGGCGACGGCAGCCGGAACTGCTCCTGCCGCGGTCAAGTACGGGTTGCCGTCGGGCAAGAGTTTGAGCACGGCGTCAAGCTTCGCCCTCTCTTCCATGATCTTCTGCACGGGGGGCGGCTCGATGGCTTCGAGATTCGCGCCTTGGTAAGTCATCTTTCCGCTACGCGACGGATACTCGACGCCGATCTTCAACGCATGGCTCTCGCCGTCCACAGGTACATATGAGCGGAACGTGACCACATAGTCATTCTGGAGGATGTTGAGGATCTCCTCGACACAACGCTGCATTTTGTCGGTCGTCTCGCCCAGCGGGTAGTAAATGCCGAACGAGTTGTTCGACAGCGCCTGGAGGTTCTTGAGGCTTTCCGGGCCGACCCTGCTGTAACCGAGCGAGTAGACCGGGACGGGGACCGAAAGGTTTGCGATCCGTGTGTTCAGCTCCTCGCGCGACAGCGCGCTGCCTTCGTCCATGCCGTCGGAGAACACAACGATGCTGTTCGAGATGATGTACTCGGCATTCTGCGTGGACGTACCGCCCTGCGATACCATTCCGCACATCTGCAGTGCCGCGCCGATCGCATCATACAGGCGCGTCTTCATGCCGTCGCATTTCACGTCCGCCAAGCGCCGCGCCAAGGCGTTCGGGTCCCGCTCGAAATTGGAGACGAGTTCGTATCCTTCGGTCGTGTCCCGGATCGCAATGATGGCGAACTGGTCTTGAGGCCGTTTGCTCTCGAAGAACCGCACCATGGCCTTCAGCGCTCCCTCGAAGGGGGCGCCGGCCATGGTCTTGCTGCAGTCGATCACAAGCACCGCGCGCGTGGCCTCGCTGCGATTGCGGATCGACTGAACCATGTACTGCCGCTTGGCGGGATCGTACGAGCGGCCCTTGACCATCACGCCGATGTTCATCTCGTTCAGATTGACCAGCGGTTGCTTGTTCTGGTCAAACGTCCGAAAGTACACTTGGACAAACGGGTACAATCCGGACTCGACCCGGAAGATCTTGAGAGCGAACCCCTCGAGATTTGTCGAGGCCGGCGCCTGAGCGCACGCATCGTATGCGCTCGCAAATACCAGCGCCGCCAGTACCCATACCGCAATGCACACCGCACAACGTTTCGTGCTCATGTCCGTCTCCTTATATTGAATACCCCGTTGCTGGACTGTGCAGCCGCATACCCATGTGCAAAACACCCTTCCCGCCAACGCTCGTGGCTGCTTGCCTCCATCCTACTGGACACCTGCATCTGAATGCAATTCTGCGGACGGCCGCGTCTGAGCATCTTGCGCAACCATGAAGGCGTGTTATGTCTATTGATAGGACGGGTAGCTGGTGGTATGCTGTGTGTGGTGTGGCAAGCAGTTGACTTGGCTTAATCGACGGTCGGCCGCTGAGTCGGGGAACGTTCTTGGTTCAGCGCGTGCCAAGGGTTTACGCCCGGCAATCGCCGTGAAGAAGGAGTCGGTTCCTATGACGATGAGGAGAGATAGTATGAAACGTGGATTCACCTTGATTGAACTGCTCGTTGTTATTGCAATCATCGGGATTCTGGCGGCGATCCTGTTGCCGGCGCTCGCCCGGGCGCGCGAGTCGGCGCGTCGCGCTTCCTGCGCGAGCAATCTGAAACAGTTTGGGCTCATTTACAAAATGTACGCCAACGAAAGCGAGGGCGGCATGTATCCCCCGATCTTTCGCTGGAATATCCCGGGCGTGGACTGCGGCGTCGCAGGAGCTAATGCCGATTTCCCCGATGCCGGTGACACGGCCGCCCGTTCGTTTTCCGCCTACCCTCTTATGATCTACCCGGAATACTTGACAGATCCGAGCATCTATATTTGCCCGGCGGATTCAAATCCTCCGAGCTTCGCGAACCCGACGACCGGCGAGAACATGCTTCAGGTTCCCTGCACCGACTATCGGAAGGGGCTGGCCGCCAGCGATGAGAGCTACTTCTACCTGGGCTGGGTGTTAGACCATTTGGATGACGGGGACGGCATCATCGACGGTCAGCCGGTTCCACTGCAGGCGGCTGTGATGATGGCCGTGTTGGACGGGAGCTTCGACGCCTGCAACAACGACGCGACCGTAGCGCCTCCAAACGGGAACGGCGGGGGGGGCGCCGTTTATCGGCTCAGGGAAGGCATCGAGCGGTTCATGATCACGGATATCAACAATCCGGCAGCCTCGTCCAAGGCCCAGAGCGAGATCCAGATCATGGCGGATCTGACGACCACAGTCGTGGAAGGATTCAACCACGTTCCCGGCGGCAGCAACGTATTGTACCTGGACGGCCATGTCGAGTTTGAGAAGTACCCGGGCCATGGGTTCGTCTCTGAGCCTTTTGCGCGGATCGTGGGCACGCAAACGTGAGAGCCAAAATCCGAGAAGAGGGACAACTACCCGGCAAAGTGTCTCGCCACCTTTGTCAAGGCGGTTGCAATGTCATCGACATCCTTCTCGGTCATTCGCTCATTGATTGGGCAGCGCCATGAGGTTGCTTCGATCTGTTCGGCCACGGGACACATGCCCGGGCCATATTTGATCTTGCGGCCATAAACGCCGTCCCACGGGAAATGGCAGTTCTCGAATGCCCTGTGCTCGACCAGCACCGGGTACTCGTAGACCATCTTGCCGATGTAGCCGCCGCTCACCGGGACGCCTTCCGCCGCAACCGCCGCAACGAAATCGTTGCGCGAGACCTTCAGGCGTTTCGGGTCCATCCGGCCCATGTAGAACCAGTAAGAGCTCTTGCCGCCCGGCAGCACCTTGTGCGGTGAGATGCCGGGAACGCCCTTGATCTTCTCGGTCAGCCGATCTCCCAGGCGGTTGCGCTGCGCCACGATGCCCGGCAGCTTTCGGAGCTGGGCGATGGCCACCGCGGCATGCAACTCACTCGGGCGGTAGTTCGGCGCAAGGAACGGCGGACGCCGTCCCGACCCGTCGCGCGCATATCCCTTGTCAAGGAAGAGCTGCGCGCGCTCCGCCAGCTTGTCGTCGTTGGTGAGGACCATCCCTGCATCGCCGGCGCTGATGTGCTTGAAATCGTTCAGCGAGAAGCAGCCCATGTCGCCCATCGTTCCGGCGAGGCGTCCTTTGTAATAACAGAGATAGCTCTGCGCGCAGTCCTCGATCACCCTGATGCCCTTTGCTTTTGCGAGGCGGAGGATCGGATCCATATCGGCGGCGTTTCCCGCGAGATGGACCACAATAACCGCCTTCGTCTTCCTGGTGATGCATTTTTCAATCGTCTTTGCCGTGACGCTATACGTGTGCGGGTCGAGATCGGCAAATACGGGCACGCCGCCCTGGGCGAGTATCGCGATGATGGTCCCTTGGTCCGTTATCGGCGCTGTGATGACCTCGTGACCCGGCCCTACGCCTATACTCGCTGTTGCAACATGTAGCGCTGCCGTCCCGCTCGTGACCATGTGACAGTGTTTGACGCCGTACATGGACGCGAATTGCCTCCGAAAGGTCTTGACCTTTTCTCCGTACCAATAGAAAAGCGTCTGTTGATCGAGCGCCTCCTTAAGCTCCTTCAACTCCTGCTCGTCGAAGCGCGGGCCGCTCGTCACCATCGGATCGGTCCGGACCTTCTCCCCGCCATGGAGCGCCAATCTCGATTTGCTTTGCATTTCCGCCTCCCCATAAAACTCCCTGATAATGCGCCGAGCAAACATTGCATTTCCGTATTTATACCCGTGCGTCGACCTCAAAGACAAACGCTGGCACACTCTCCGGAATTGCACATAAGAGTTCTGGAGTATCTCGAGGATGCAACGATAACAGTGAACGTAGAAGCGGCATCCTTGCCGCTTTAGACTAAGCGCATACGGAAGTGGTAGCGAGGAAGCGGCAAGGATGCCGCTTCTACGTTGGCCTCAGATGCCGCGACTTTCTTGTTGTCATGCGCTGACTTGTGCGGTCTCGATGTAGCGCAGCCATTGCTCGAGCATCAGCACGGCCCAGAGGTGGTGGCCGTAGTTCTCGAGCCCAGTCGCGTGAGCGTTGAACAGCGTTCTAATCGCGCCCGGCTCCAAGTACGCGCGGCAGCGGGCATCCTCGCAGAGGACTATCTCCTCAAAGAACGCGCGGAGATCCTTGCGGAACCATTTCTGGATCGGAATAGCAAAGCCCTGTTTGCGCTGTTGCAGCAATTCCCTGGGCACGAGATCGCGCACGGCATGTTTTGCGAGGCGCTTCGAGACCCCTCCTCTGAGCTTGAGTTCAAAGGGTACGGTTGCCGCGAACTCGACGATGCGGTGGTCCAGCAGGGGGACGCGGGCCTCGATCGAGTGGGCCATGCTCATCCGATCCACCTTTGTCAGGATGTCGTCGGGCAGGTACATCACGCTGTCCTGATGCAGCATCCAGTCATCGATCGACGCCGGCCCCTCGAGTGCGTGTTCCTCGAAACGGTCGGCGGCCTTCGCGGCAATTCCTTCCGCCAACTCCCGGCGATAGAGGCGTGCGCGGAGGTTCGCGTCGAAGCATGTCTCCCGTCTGCGAAAACTTGCGCGCGGATCGAGGAATGAGTCGCTATTGAAACGACGAAGCTTTGAGATCCAGGGCGAGCCGGGTGCGCATCGCAATGCGGTTTCCAGCAGACTGCGCATGGGCGCTGGGATGCGCCGATATGACGATACCTTGCGGTTCACGTGGAGCCACGTATAACCCGCAAAAAGCTCGTCGCCGCCGTCGCCGGAGAGCACAACGGTTACACTGGATCGCGCGAGTTTCGACACGAGCCATGTTGGAACCGCGGACGAGTCGGCGAAGGGTTCGCCGAAGTGCCGGATGAGACGCGACGTAACATCGACCATGTCGGGCCGGAGGATCTCTTCGCAATGTTCCGTATGAAAATGTGCCGCCGCAATCCGCGCGAAGCGGGTTTCGTCCGCGGCTTCGTCTTCGAACCCGATAGTGAAAGTCTTCACCGGCCCAGGTCCGGCGCGGCTCAGGATTCCGACGACCGTGCTCGAGTCAACTCCTCCGCTCAAGAAGGCGCCCAAAGGCACGTCGCTCACACGTTGCAGACGCACCGCATCCGTCAAGAGATCGAGGTATCGTTCCGAGGCCGAGTCCAGCGTCCACGCGTTGTCGATGTTAAACGCAAGCCGCCAGTAACTCGTTAAGGAGCTTCGTCCGTTCTCGAAAACGAGTTTCTCGCCAGGGCGCAGCTTCCGAACGTCCTCATAGATGCTGTCGGGCGCCGGGATGTACAGAAACGAGAAGTAGGCGTCAAGAGCGGAAGCGTTTACGGTCTTCCGCACGAGGCCCGACCGCACCAGCGCGTCCAGTTCGGACGCGAATGCAAGGCAGCCGTTTCGTTCGCAGTAGAAGAGCGGCTTGATCCCGATGCGATCTCGCGCGAGCAGCAGTCGCTTCCGCTTCATATCGTACACGGCGATCGCAAACATCCCGTTCAACCGCTCGAGCATGTCGTCGCCGGACTCCTCATACGCGTGAACGATCACCTCCGTGTCGCTCTGAGACCGGAACGTATGCCCTCGATCGATCAACTCGTCGCGCAGTGCTTGGAAGTTGTAGATTTCCCCGTTGAACACGACGATTACCGATCGGTCTTCATTCGTCATGGGCTGATGGCCGCCGGCTAGGTCAAGAATGCTGAGGCGGCGCATGGCAAGGGCTGCGTGACCGCCGTGCCATACGCCCGCATCGTCGGGACCGCGATGGACTAATGCGGCGTTCATGCGCTCCACGATTGCGATATCAGCGCGGTGCGAGGGGTCGCCATTGATGAGGCCGCAGATGCCGCACACGGTTCACCGCCCCTTTCCACGCGCGTTCGCGAGTAGTTCGGCGTACAGGCGGCGGTAGCTTTCCACCATCTTTTCGATGGTAAACTCCTTGCGGACGAACTGTCCGGCGCGGTCGGCCAGCGCGCGGCTTTCCGCCGGATGATTCAGGACCCACTCGATGGCGTCAGCAAAATCCCTTGGCTCTCGTGAAAAGACGAGGCGCCCTGTGTCTCCGTCACGCACGAGCTCGATGACTCCTCCGACGGCCGCGGCCACAACCGGGGTTCCGGCCGCCATGGACTCCATGATCACGTTGGGCGATCCCTCCGCCTTCGAGCAGAGGACGGAAACGTCCATCAGTGCATAGAGCTCAGGCATTTCGGGGAGCGCGGTCGCGCGCGTGAAGCAGGACGCCATTCCAAGAGCATCGATCATGCTGTCGACGCTCCCAACCAGCCGCCCGTTCCCGATCATGAGGAAATGCACGCCGGCCCGGCGCTTGAGGAGGAGCTTAGCCGTCTGTACGAACAACGCATGATCCTTGACGGGACTGAAATTGGCGACTATGCCGATGATGCGGCAGTGGAACGGGATTCGGTGGCGTACGAGCAGGTCATGACGATCCGCGCGGCTCACAAATGTTTCCGCGCGGACGCCGTTGGGTATGACGTGAAACAACGCCGAATCGACCTTCTCGTTTGCAGTTGCGTACTCAGCGACGGCATTGCTGTTCGCAACGATGCAGTCCACGTACCGGTTGGCCCAGTCCTGCATAAGCCGGTGGCGTCGCCTCATCCATGTGGCGAGTTCGCGCCGGCTTGATATAACGGCGCCCACCCCTGCACTGCGGGCGGCAAGGTTGGCGGCCAGATCGAAGCCGGACATGAAAGTGTGCACGATGTCCGGGCGAAGTCTTCGGAAAACTGTTCGGAGCTTCCAGAACAATGAAGGATCCCACGCTGTTTTCGTGCCGAGTACGTGAAGACTTGCTCCGGCCCGCCGTACGTCGCCGGCAAGGGCGCCGTTGAATCGAGTGCATACTACGATGATCTCATGGTCGGGCGCGAGTCCCTGAACAAGCTCCGTGAGTTGGCGCTCCGTGCCGCCCACACTGAGCGACGGAATCACATAGCAGACCTTTGTCATCTCACCGATCTCAGCAGTTCCAACAGGCGGGGCGCCGCCGCATTCAAGGCATACCGCTCGAGGACGGTGTCGCGTCCCGCTTGCCCGAGGCGCCGCCGGAGCGCGGGATCGCGGAGTTGCTCGAATGCCTTTTGCCAATCCTCGGTCGAATCGGCAAACAAGCCGTTCTCCTCGTGTCGCATGAACTCGAGCACGGCCCCGAAAGGCGAAGCCGCGCAGGGAATCCCGCATGCCATGTATTGTAAAGCTTTCAGTGCGCACTTGCCCTGCATCCAGGTGTCGTGCGGTTGCGGCATGATGCCGAACGAGAATCGATGCAGTTCGGCCACTTCGCTCTCGTACGACCAGGGGCGGACCTCGGCGCCGTGGAACGGCACGCGCTTCGGATCGGCTCCGACCAGGCAGACCTCCGCGTCGGGCACATGGGAAAGGGCTTCCGCGGCAGGCGTAAGGCAGATGGTTGTGCTTGGATTGCCGATCCAGCCGATGCGGTAAACCGAAGGTTCCTCTTGCGCAGGCATGAACCGATCCGTATCCACGACCGTCGGAAACAGGACGGCGCGGCGGCATCCCGCATCGCGCGCGGCAGTGAGAAGCCACGAGTTGCCCGCGAGCACAAGGTCAGCCGCCGCCATCAGCTTCACGACCTGCCCGCGATCCTCGAGGCGGTTCCACGGCGGACCCAACGGATGCGGCGGCGCGAGATGGACCGCGTCGTCGATGTCATACACAAGACAGCGGGCGCGCTTCCGCAGCATCTCGAGCAATCCGGCGAGGTACGCGCTCATGATGGCCTTCTGCACAAACACGACGTCATAGCGCGACGCACCGAGCATCTGGCGCAGCCGGCGGAAGGTCTCTCTCAGGTGATAGGCACGAGGGGCGCGGGTGCGGTTAGGGCCTGTGAACCGCTCGAGTTCCATCGCCGTGAGCGGTGATGCTACGCTGCACTGCACTCCATGCGAGCGCAGATAAGGCAGGTATTGCGTCACACGGTACCGCGGACTGGCTGCGACGTCCGGGTACAGCGTCAGAAAGAGAACGTGCATGCGTCTATGGCCCCCGCCGCGTCGGGTCGAGTATCCGGCGCACCTGCTCGATCACTTGTTCCGCCGTTACTGCTTCCAGGCAGGTGTGCCGTTTCAACGGGCATGTCCCTGGCTGGTCAAAATCGACCTCTCTGTTCCAGCACCCGTGACAGGCTCTGTCGACGACAACGGACATGAGCCTGGGCTCGTTGCGCACCAGGATATCCGGGTCCGTCGGTCCGAACAAAGCCAAGACACGTCCTCCCGCCGCGAGTGCAAGGTGCATGAGCCCCGAATCGCAGCAGATCAAAAGTCGTGCCGCATGAAGCACACATGCCGCCTCGCGGAGGCTCGTCTTCTTGACGAGGACGCGACCGACGCCGATGGGTTCATCCCCCGTGCCGAGTTCCACCACGGGATAGCCCAAGTCCGACAGCGCGCGACAAAGAACGCGCCACCGTTCGATCGGCCAACGCTTCGTAGCCCACGATGCATTCGCACACACGGCGACAAAAGGCTCGCGGATATCGGCGACAAGCGGCGCCCTCCAGTCGGAATAGTAGAGGCGCGGACGAATGTCAGGCGTGGCAATCCCCGCGCAACGCGCGTAATGCTCGAGTCGGTACACGTGGCGCGGGCCGCTGCGCAGGAGTATGTAAAGGTCCGGGTCGCGCCGGACCTTGTTCACCGCATCTACGAACGGGTTGCCCTCGAGCAATTCCGGGTGATTGCACAGGATCGTGATCCGGCAAGTGGAGCATGTAGCGCGCAGGGCCTCATAGATTGGAATCGCCATGATTTCATCGCCGACATGCCATCTGATCTCGACCAGGATCTCAGGACGAACCCCGAGGAATTCCTTCGCGCGCCGCCGGACAGGCCGGTACAGGCGCAGCAGCCTCCGCGCAACTCGTCCAAATTGGTCTTCGTACGTGGCCGATTCCATTCCAGGTACAATAGCATTTCCCTTGTCTCGGAGTCTTTCATCTCGATTGGCAACTAGCGCTGGAAGGGGTCCACGGAAGAGCCAAAACGCAGCACGGCCTGCGCCGCGCCATCCGACGCGCTCTCGGTTTGGGCCGCCCTATTGCTGCGGCCGGACACGTCTGCGGATGCGGCGATAGGCGATAATGACGACTGCAATGCCAAGGGCCCACACGGGGGACCAAACGGCGAGCCAAATGGTCTTTGTCAAGAGTGTCTGGCCGAATTCGACCAGAGAGCGGACCGCTTGTGTAAGCACATGGGCCGGACTGAACGTATCGACGGGCGCCATTTGCTCGGCCTTGGGTTTCTGTGAGATCTGGACCTGGATGGTTGAGTAGCGGACCCGGTGACCCAGGAAGCGGAGCCGGCCTTCGAACCGCTCGATCTGCTCGCGCACGCGGGTGAGCTCCTGTTCGACCTTTAGCGTGCTGTCGATCAGGATGGCGTTGCGGAGATGCTCGAGCAAACGTTCCTCGGCTTTCTTGAGGTTTCGGAGACGTGCATCGAGGTCGACGTATTCCTCGGTAACATCCTCGGTGGTCACTTGCTCGTGGATGATGCGGCCAAGTGTCCTGATTGCGTCCAGAGACCCGTCAAGCCGATCGGCGGGCACACGCAGGGTCAGGTTGAAGGACGGGCGGCCCAATCCATCGACGCGTTTGTCCAGCCCTGACACGTAACCTCCCGCGGTGTGCACGGCCTCCTGTAACTGTTGCGCTGCGGCTTCGGCATCTTCCGCTTCGAGCTCAAGAGAGGCATTGCGTATCAGATAGCGGTCAGGCGCCTGCCCTTCCGGGATTGCGCTGGTCTCCGCTTTGACGGCGGCATCGGCCCCCTGGGGCGTTTCCGCTGAGCTCTCGCTCCCTTTGGCGTCCCCTTGGCTCAACTTGGTGCCGTAGCTCAAAACCAGATCATGTGACTCCTGCTGGATGCCGGCCTTGGGCGCAAGGAGGTCCCCCCGTATCGTTCCATCCCCGTTCAAATCGAGGACGCCCTTGTCAGACCAGATGCCGTTAAAGGCCAGACCCTCTTTTAGTTCCACAAAATTGGATGTGTCAAAGTCGGCCTTAACGCCGAGCCTCGTACGTTCTTCCCGAAACTGCCGGGCATCAGTCGGGCTTGTCGGGCGGCCGAAGTAGGCATCCTCTCCTGTCTGCACGACTGCTTGCTTCGCTCGGTGTGGGGACTTTCCCAGAAGCACCGTAATTCCGAGAATCAAGACGAGACCTGCTGCTGCAACAGAGATCCTCCAACCCCAGCGACGCCAACGTGGCTTGCGTTCGGTCGGCGCCTTGCCAGAGGCGCTGCCCGCGGGTTCACGAATGCCGGCCTGTGCAAGCAGTGACTGGCGCTGGCCGTCGGTCAAGGCGGGCCTGGGTTCTTCATGATAAGCCTCGGTTGCCAATTGGGCGGCGGCGCGAAATGCGTCGACGGCTTGGCGGGCGGCCGGGTCGGTGTCGAGCGCGGCCTCGATGACAGGGCGTTCGGCGTCGCCAATCTCATTCAGCACGTAGGCCGCCAAAGTTGCGTCATCCAAATGATCGTTCATGGTTATGCCTCCTGCGCCCGGTCGCATTCGGGGCTAAACTCGGTTCGCACGGCGCGCAACGCGGCGGCGATAAGGTTGCTGACGGTTCCCAGGGATACGCCGAGGATTTCGCTGATTTCGCGGTAGTTGAGGCCGTCGCGGAACTTGAGCTCGAATGCCTCTTGTTGATTTTGCGGCAAGGAACCCACGACCTCGAAAAGGCGCCGATAGGTCTCACGCTTGACAGCAGCCTCTCGGGTGTCATCGGGCGCCGGGATGTCCTGAGCGGGATCGTCCAGCGTTGTCATTCGGGCCTCCTTACGGCAAACGTTCAGTGCGCGGTTGCGGCACACGGCAAAGAGCCAACCTGCCAAGGCCGGCTCGATGCGCGCTCGGTCGGCAAGACACAATTGGAGAAACGTGTCCTGAACGACGTCCCGGGCGAGTTCCATGTCGCGCGTGATATGAGCGGCGTAGTGCAGGAGGGGAGATTCGAACCGTGCGAGTGCCGACGCGATCCATCCTTCCTTGCCTGCCGACGCAGTTTCTGCCGTCATCTCTGTTTCAGCCTCGGGTTTCTTCTCTCCCCGTGTATAACACTTGAGACCGGGTTTTGTTCAAGTCTATCGGCCCCCTCTCCGGGAGGCCGAGCGAAAATGCCCGGAACAGTTGGGCAAGAGAGGGAGCGTCTGGCGATTTGAAGTCGCCAGGACGAGCGTCTAAGATTGGCGTCACCCGCGCTCATTGCGATCGCGAGCACGATTACGAGTTGTCATGAAACCAAGGGTTTCTCCCGCAAATGATGAAAATGTTCGTTGTACACCCTTCAGGGTGCGGGTCAGCAGCCAGATCCCAGGCTGAAGCCTGTACAACGAACGTTCGCACTTTCGGAATAGCAGGAGCAGGAATGGGATGACGTACGAGTATTCAGGTTATCTGAAGAGGGTCCTTGAGACACCTGATCCGGCCCGATCCGATGCGCTTCCGGGCGTTGTGTTCACGCCGGATGACATTTCGCAGTGGCACTTGCGCGACCTTGCTTCGGACCTCGAGTGGCAGCACATCCCGGCGAACTTCCAGCGAACACCGACGGGTGTGCGGCTCGAGGGCCGCTTCAATGAGGTCCATCAGATCGGCAACATCCCCGTGGACGATCCGAGCTTCTGGGTTGCCCTGAGCTCCCTCGAATGCGACGATGACCGGTTCCCGATAGACGTTGCCAAGTATCCCGTTGCCGAGATCACCTATCGGTGCGTTACGCCGAACGCGTTGCCGGCGTGGCAGTGGGTCTATCCGGGCGGCGTGCATTTTGACGGACTGATGCCCACACAGGATTGGCGCACCATTGCGCGACGCATTTCGCACGGCGGTTTTCCCAAGCAAGTGGACTCGATCATTCTGCGCTTGTATTCGACGGCGAAGGGGACCGAATCCTTTGAGGTCGAGTCGATCCGGTTCCGCGCCCTGACCGAGGCGGAAGCGGCCGCGTGCGAGAGACATCAAGCGGCGCTTGGGAATTTGCATCCGCCGAAGCATTACCCGGTTCTGGACGATTTCTTCCCGTTCGGGTGTCACATGGATGCGGCCTCCTCGAAGCGTCTGGCTTCAATGCTCGGGGTGTCTCTCGAGGAGTACTGGGCCCTCGCGTTCGAAGACATCGCGAAGCATTACCACAATTGCGTTGCCATCGAGAAGATTGACCGGTTCACGGAAGATGAGTGGCGGGAAGTTCTCGCGTTGGCCGGCGCTTACGGAATCAAATTCTTTGTCATTCATGATTCCTTCCAGGGGTCCTCGCAAGCGCAAGCCGCCGAGTTCATTGATACGCACATTCGTCCCTACGTCGATTCGCAGGCCATCCTGGCGTGGGCCTTATATCACAAGCCGCCGGAACATGCGTTTCCCGACGTGGTAAGCGCGAGATTGCTGGTTGAACAGGTCGACGCGCACCATCCCTCGGGTCTGATCCTGCGCGATCCCAATGCGTTTCCGCTGTTTGCCCCATATCTGCCGATCATAGGGGTCGAGCATTTCCGATCGCACGTGCCGTGGCAACTCGCGCAGACCGTTCGCACCCATCTGCCCCTGTGCGGCGGCCAGCAGATGTGGGTCATCGCTCCCGGCTTCATTTATGCCACGGATACGCCTGCGTGGCATTCGTGTCCGGAGATGCGAATGATGCTGAACCATGCCCTCGCCAACGGCGTCCGCGGCTGGTTCACGTTTGCCTATCACAACGACCCGATCTGGATCCGCGGCAGTTGCCAGCGAACCCTGACGGGGCCTTTCCTGACCTTCAGCGATCTGTGGTCGGAACTCGGGCAGCGGGTCGAGCATTGCAGCGCATTCGCGCCTATCCTGCTGAACGCGCGGCCCGTGATCGAGGTGGCGAAATGGTTCACCTCGAAAAGTATCGCCCACGTTAACGCACAGTTGCCCCAGGGCGTCGAGCCGGCCAGCGTGACACAGCTCCGCGGACAGGATTATGACCTCTTCTGCGTGGTCAGCAATGACGTCCGCGAGATGACCACCGTCCTGCTCGACATAGCCCTTGCCGGCATTCGCGGAAGAAACCTGTATGACATTACCGACTATGTTCGGACGCGCCAATGGGCGTCCATGCCGCCGAAGCGCCATCTCGAAATGTTCCCAGGCCAGATGCATCTGATACTTGTGGCGAAGCCGGAAGTGTGCAACGAATGGAGGGACCAGATTGCCGCCCGCATCATCGCGAATGACCGGCTGGCCTTGAGCTTCGATCTGGCGCTGGTCCGTGCGCACAACATCTCGACCTCCGAGATCGAGGACTTGCTGAACGACGTTACTCCTGACGGCTGGCCCGGCGGTCTTGAAAGCATGCAACGCGCGCGAGACAGTTTGCAGAATCTTCTCTACAGCTCCCCGGAAATCTACAAGTCGCGCAGCAAGATCATCGAGGCCAGCGCGGCCGCGTGCGCATGTGACGGAAGCCTGTGCCGCTTGCTGGGACGAGGCAAAGTGGAGACTGCCCGGCAATGGGGTTTTAAGGTCATTCCTTTGACCCGGGAATTCACGAACCTGCGGCTTGAACTGCGCCGCGGGCGCGGCGAAGCCATCTTCAAACAATGTGAAGAGCTCGCCCGTCGGGCACACGCCCTGTTATCTGAGATACGCGCCCTGTCGTGACCTTTTTCTCCCCGCTCGATGCCCTCATGCTTGTTCCTGCTCACGCTGTCCCGAAAATGCGAATGTTCGTTGTACTGGCTTTAGCCGGGGGATTGCATCAACGACCCCGCCACCCTAAAGGGTGTACAACGAACATTCGCATTTTCGGAATAGCACGATGTTGTCCGGGGGAGCGGAGAAATCGTCTTGGGGCGTGTGGTAGACTTCTTGCTGGCGATGTGAATCGATGATGGAGCGGTCTGCGTGCGAATTGGGAGCATAGAAATAGAGCGGCCTCTGGCGCTCGCGCCGATGGAGGACGCAGCGGACCATCCCTTCCGGATGATCTGCAAGGAATACGGCGCGGACCTCCTGTACACGGAATTCGCAAGCTGTGAAGCGCTGATACGTGACGTCCCGAGGACGCTCCGGAAGATCGAGGTAACCGACGACGAACGTCCGATCGGTGTACAGATCTACGGCAGAGCCGAGACCTCGATGGAGCGCGCCGCGGCAGTCGCGGAAGAAGCGCGACCTGATTTCATTGACATCAACTGCGGCTGTTGGGTCAAGAAGATCGCGAATCGCGGCGACGGTGCAGGACTCCTGCGCGACCTGGGGAAATTCGAGTCCGTTGTTCAATCTGTAGTCGCCGCCACTCGGCTTCCCGTAACCGTGAAGACGCGCCTGGGATGGGACGAGAAAAGCATCTGCATCCTTGATGTCGCGCGCATGGTCGAGCAGAACGGCGTTCAGGCCTTGACGGTGCACTGTCGAACGCGCGTCCAGGGTTACGCAGGCGCCGCGGACTGGTCGTGGCTCGAGAAGATAAAGGGCGTGATCTCGATTCCGCTCATCGGCAACGGTGACGTTAGGACTCCTGAGGACGTGAAACGCATGTTCGAGACGGGATGCGACGGCGTCATGATCGGACGGGCCGCTGTACACAGTCCTTGGCTCTTCAACCGGGCCAAGCATTACCTTGCCACGGGGGAACTGCTTCCCGAGCCGCCGTTGCACGAGCGAATGAACGTGTGTATCCGCCATCTCCTTGCAGCCGTCGAGTACATGGGCGAGCGGCGCGCGGTCCTCGAACACAGAAAGCGTTACGCAGGATACCTCAGAGGCGTGAGGGACATTGCGCGGCTGCGCGCTGAACTGATGTTGCACACCGAGGTGGAACCCATCCTTCAGCGACTGCACGAGTTCCTCGATGCATACGAAGAAACGTCTCCCCAGCAAGATTCTCTGGGTGAAATGGGCCGCGGCCTTTGCGTACAGAGCTTTTCTCGATGACGATTACGAGTGCGATTACGAGCATGAGCACGAGCACGATCGCAATGGTTCCTCTCAGATCTGATTCCAATTCGCAGTCAAAGTGAGCTTATGATCCAATGCCAACCAGTGAGGGACTTGAGTGCAGTGGGCGTTCGCTGCATTTTTTGCAGACCGTGTCTCAACTGCTGTATGACGGCGGGCAATG
>Ga0315279_10001018_pt1 | contig 48751 bp, 41 predicted proteins | sample YL17G06_20_MG_FD_203694 | JGI IMG/M metagenome (GOLD analysis project Ga0315279, IMG submission 203694) | Sediment microbial communities from Yellowstone Lake, YNP, Wyoming, USA - YL17G06_20 | ecosystem: Environmental > Aquatic > Freshwater > Lake > Sediment | place: USA: Wyoming | collected...
TGGTTTTCTTGACGCTTTCTTGTAAAAAAGTTGACATAATTTAAGCTAAACTCAATATTCATAAGTCTTCAATCCTGATCCGCTAATCCCCCCTACTTTTTACATAGTTCCGAGGTTAGCGGATAATGTCAATCCGATATAAGTTAATACCAGATCGCATCTACCTTGACCAATATCATAACAAATTGCCTATCAAAAAGTCAAGCATTTTTTTTAGTCAAACGATTAATACCTCAGAGCATTAACGCTTCCAATTTTTCCAAGATACCATTGTTGTATAGTGACTCAATATAATCCCTTGGTGAACTAGGTCCATCTTACTCAAACAACCACCACTGATGGTTTTTCTTTTATGCGTTGAATGCCAAATTCCTTGACCAATCCGACACATTCTGCACAAAGACGATAAATGCGAAGATTATCTTCATCCTCTGATACATATTTTACAACACCTTTTACTAAAATGTCAAGAACTTTTTTTGATATATCAAATTTACAAAGCTTTCAATGCCTCAATAAGCCTGTCTATTTCCGCATAAGTATTGAAATAACTCGTTGATATTCTTATTGAATTAACCTCTGGTACGTTTACGTTTAAGCGATTTCACCTTTCAGATCAGCTTTTCGATCTCCTCGATCTTCTTGGCAATCCTAATAGTTTTTATGATCTTCTCAAGCTTTTCGACAGATTCTACCTTTAGCACTCTATCCATCAATGCAATACTATCGGTTCCGAATTTCAACTCTAATCCCAGTGATACTGCATCGTGAAGCCCTTCTATCCTTCCTTCTATTTTTCCTTCTATTTTTCCTTCTATCTTTCCTTTTATCTCTCCTTTTATCTCTCCTTTTATCTCTCCTTTTATCTCTCCTTCTTCTATCAGTGCTTGTGCGATTGTTTTACCCATTTTCTCCATCTCCTTTCTGTGGGATTTATCTGAAACAGCATTTTGAACAACCTCAAATAGCTCTGATTGTTCCGACTGTTTACGGCGATGATTTATAAACGCAAAAAGAAAGTGCATTAATTTTTCCCAATTTGCTCTCTCATCAGGTAGCATCAGTTCCAAATGTTGAACGGCAAAATGCAATGCATCTTTGAATTCTTCTTGTGTTGCTTCTTCCTTTTGAATTACCTGTAGCACCCATCCGAATGGGTGATTTTCCTTTGTTAATTGTTCTGGATCAGTTGTTTTAAGATCCAAAAACAAAGTCTCGTGTCGTGGAATAAACCTCTCTAATGAAACGGGCAAGTCCATTAACTGCCCCATATCTGATGGCAATTCCCATCTTTGACCACCCGTATAAAAAACTATCGGCAGGATTGGACAAAATCGCCATTGATTTAATGGCAATTTCTTGTTTTCCCATTCTCGTCTCTGCATGTCCCATATCTGGGTCATATAGGATAATAATCTAAATGGTATAGTAGGGTCAATAGTTGATTGATGCTCTATCAGGATGTAGATAATCACCTCACTAGGAGTATTTTCAGATTCATCAACAAAAGGAGCCTCAAATACTATGTCTGCCTCACGTTTTCGGAAATTATCCAGAATGAAAGTTCGTTTTAGATTTCTAAGCTGACTATAGTTTATTCGGCTTGCCAAATCACTAGATATAATTGTTAGAAGTCCACACACATTATCTGGAGTTTCCAAAAGCCATTGAATAGAACGGTCAGGAAACTCACGAACCAAGTTAATCAGTTCTGCTCGTTTCATTATATCAATTCCTTGAGAATATCGAATTCTTTTAGGCTGTTTTGTTGGGTTTCGTTCCTCAACCCAACCTACTTTTTCTCTATCTAAAGGTATTCTACTGGAAATATATCCAAATGTCAAGAAAAATGAATTGATGGATTCTATTTATAACGCCTTCAATGCCTCAATAAGCCTGTCTATTTCCGCATAAGTATTGAAATAACTCGTTGATATTCTTATTGAATTAACCTCTGGCACGTTTCTGATCATTATTCGCCAATCGTTCATCAGGTAAACAAATATCTTTTCCAGAGTGTATCCCTCAACGGTAAGTGATGTATTTCCAGAACTCTTATCCCAATCCATCGGCGTATGTACAATACACTTTGGAACTTCCTTTAATCTTTCCCTCAGATACATTGAAAGCTCTTTTATACGACCACCATTCATCTCCCAATTCCACTTATCATAAAGATCAAGCACAGATTTAAGACCAAAGAGGAGAATCTTTTCCCTCGTTCCATACTCAAATCTCGTTGCGTTGCGCCTCGTTGCCAGATCGTCACCAGATGAACCAAACGCAAGGAAAGTCGGAGACATTTGTATCGCTGAATCGGGATTGATGTAGAGAAATGACGTTCCCTTTGGTCCACACAGCCACTTGTGACCGTTAGCAACGTAAAAGTCGCAATCATAGTCTCGGACATTAACTTCTATATCACCGACAGTCTGCGCACCATCAATGAGAACGTAAGCACCAACTTCCCTGCCAATTTCACATATCTCTTTCGCAGGGAGTCGTATGCCAGTCTGACAGCTTACGTGACTAAATGCCAATAGCTTAGTTTTTTCTGTGACTTGCTTTTTAACTGATGCCAAAGTTTCTTCGGGTTCTTTCGATATTTCAAACATCTTTAGCTTTGCTCTGCCAAGTCGATCAAGGTAATTCAAGCGATCCAGTAAAGCCCCATGCTCTTGATTTGACGTTACAATCTCATCACCGGGGTTAAATTCTACGTTTGAAACTCCTATTATTATTCCCTCAGTCGCATTACGTGTAAAGCAAATATCAGTTACATTCTCTGCGGATATTAGAGATGCTAATCTTACTCGCAGTTTGTCTATTACAGAATCGAGTTCCTGATAGTTGTAAAAGAATTCTGTCTCGAACCGTATTACAGCTTCAGCAAGCATGTTAGCGGCACTTTTTGGCATTACACCCACTATTCCAGTCGCAAACCACGTTCCACGACTACATGCAGGAAATTCCTCTTTGATTAGATCGTCATTTATCAAGCATTGTGACATTAACCTTAACTCCTTATCTAATAAATAATTCACGATTGCTAAGAGTTTTTCACTTATAGAAATAAAAAAGAAATTAAACACGGAGACACTGAGGCACGGAGAGAACTTAGAAAGTATGAAGGATGAGTGATGAAACTGTAATACTCGTTTCTTCTTTTTCATCCATCATCTTTCCGCCTTCATCTTTTTTCTCCGTGCCTCAGTGTCTCCGTGTTTTTTCATGAATTATGACTATTCCCCAGTTTACTGAAAAACTCGTATTATTGCAGATATTTTCTAACATTCCTTAAACCTGTTTTGATCTCTTCTTCTTGATCATAAACACGAGAAGCAGTAGGCGCATCGGTCAATTCCAGCATAAGTGTACGTTTATAATCAATCTCTTTTATAGCACGAAATACGTCCTCCCAATCAATGAATCCCATACCGGGTGGCATGTGATCGTCTTGTTTGCCAAAGTTATCCTGTAAGTGCGTTGTGAATAACTTTGAGCCAGCCATTCTGATTGCACGAGGTGACCCAAGATCACCAAGATTTGCATGACCGGTATCCACGCAGATACCAAGATTCGGCATGTCAATGTCATCAACCAGACCCAATATAAACTCCATGTTTTTGATACTGCTGTTGTTCTCAAGAGCTATATCTATTTTCTTCTCGTAAGCGTAAACACAGACTCTTTCCAATATACGACAAGCATCATCATGACTAAAATTCCATATATGCAACACGTTGACCTTTGAACCAATAGCTGAAGAAATATCAACGCAGTGACGATTTGCATTTACTGACGCCTCGATTGCACTAACGTCAAACCCGCTTGGACCTGCAGAATGGCATGACCAGCTATTAATGCCTATTTTACTTGCATGTTGCTCGATCTGTATAGCATCATCAACAGTAAGGTGGTATATATGCGAATACTCAACATCCGTATAACTGATCTCTGCTAAATTATCAAGAGCTTCCATTATCTTTTGCGGGCTAAAAATCCATCCGTTTGTATTTCTTTCTTTAACATTTGGATACAGCGTATTACAGCCAATCCTGCGATCATTCATTTGAATCCTCCTACAACTTCAGTAAACCCATAGTATTAGTTAGATTATGATTCCTAAAAAATTAATTTGGTGATTAGATTAACAAATATATTAAAACACTTCAAGAGTTTTTACACTAAACTTTGGTGTTGACGTGCAATAATTCTTATAGTACATTGGTATCGTTGCTATCGAATAAAAACGCATAATGGGATCAAAGGATGATTAATATGAGTAAGGGAGAAACTGGAAATAAAGGTGAACTGGAAAAAACTTTCTGTGATAATTGTCCTTATACACCGACGTTTGAAATTCTAAGGCAGGTGATAGATAAGCTTGGTGAAAAACCTATAATTATCGCAGAACCGGGGTGTGCAGTAAGACTAAATGCACCGCCGTTTGAGATGCTCGATGTTAAATATTCCATGGGGTCAGCTATCGGGATAGCGTCAGGGCTTGCGTGGTCACGAACTAAGAACAAACCCATAGCTGTCTGCGGGGATTCGTCTTTTTTCCACACAGGTATAAATGCTCTGATGAATGTAGTCCAGAATAGAGTTCCTATATTCATAATGCTACTCGATAACTCAGTTGCCGCTTTGACTGGCTATCAGACTCATCCGGGAACTGGTTACGACATCAGAGGTAAAAAGACAACAAGAATTGACGTTGCAGACATTGCCAAACTTTGCGGAATACCTTTTGTAGAGACTGTCTCACCTGATAATCTTGATGAGATGAAGTCGGCATTTCATCAAGCTTTGACTATGGATGATCTATCGTTTGTGGTTGTGCAGAAACCATGTCCGTTGATTGAGAGGAGTTAAAAAATGATTACGATTGCGTTATTTGGTGCAGGGGGAAAAATGGGTACACGGATCGGTAATAACATCAAGGATGATCCAGAATACGAAGTGCTTTACGTTGAAGCGAACGAAGCTAGTATGGCGAAGTTACGAGAGCGAGGACAGAATCCATCCACTAAGGAGGATGCTCTCAAAAAAGCTGACGTTGTGATCTTTGCCATACCTGATACTATAATTGGGAAAGTGGCAAAGGAAGTAGTGCCTTCTTTTAAGAGCGGTGCGATGCTGATCTGCCTTGATCCAGCGGCGCCTCATGCAGGTGAGTTGCCGGATCGTAAAGATGTATCATACTTTGTCGTCCATCCGTGCCATCCACCTGTTGTAAATGATGAGACTGATCCAGAAGCAAGGATGGACTTCTTCGGTGGCACAAAAGCGAAACAGAACGTAGTCTGCGCTCTAATGCAGGGAACAGAGGATGATTACAAGAAAGGTGAGCAGATTGCACGAAAGATGTTTGCCCCTGTTATGAACGCTTATCGCATCACAGTTGAGCAGATGGCGATTCTTGAGCCTGCTATGGCTGAAGTAGTGGCATTTACCTGTATGACTATTGTTAGAGAAGCACTGGACGAAGCCATCAATCATGGCGTCCCTGCCGAAGCGGCAAAGGCTTTTATGATGGGTCACATAAACGCCAACGTAGGCATATTATTCAATTTCATTGATGTACAGGTATCCGATGCCGCAAAGCAGGTCATGGAAAGGGCAAAGAAAACGCTATTCCAACCTGACTGGAAGAAGGTCTTTGAGCCGGAGAACGTCCTCAGCGAAGTGAAGGCAATTGCGCAAGGGAAGAAGGATTGATTTAATATTTATGGTTCTTCCGACAGTGTGGAAAAGAAGGAATTTAATCACGAATTACACAAATAAACGAATCACGTTCCGCCGTGCAACGGAAGAACAGAATCACGTTCCGCCGTGCAACGGAAGAACAGAATTTCGTTCCGCCGAGTAACGGAAGAAAAGATTTCACGAACTAAATAGGTCTATGGGTCTATAAGTCAATAGGTCTATTAGTTTGAACCTATAGACTTTTCTTTAAATTCGTGTAATCCGTCCAATTAGTGAAATTCGTGATAAAAAATACATGATTAAACAGTGTATGCAAAGGGAATATTTAACCATGAAATTAGGCATAAGTTCTTACACTTTTACGTGGGCGGTGGGAATCCCCGGATATTATCCTCAACATAAAATGGGAGTTATGGAGCTTCTTGACAAGGCTGTCGAACTTGGCGTTCACGTTGTGCAGATCGCTGATAATCTTCCGCTTGATCGCCTTTCGGATTCGGAGATTGATTCTCTTGCAAAATTCGCTTCTGGATTGAAAATCACTATTGAGGTTGGCACTCGTGGAATTCTTAATAATAATCTATTAACTTATCTTAGACTTGCAGAGCGATTGAATTCTCCTATCGTTAGGGTCGTCTTAGATTCGCTTGATTATCATCCAAGCGAGGATGAGGTTATAAGCATTATCAAGCCCATAATTCCTGAATTTGAACGCTCTCGCATAAGTCTGGCTATTGAGAACTACGAAACTTTCAACGTCAAAACACTAAAGCGGATCGTCCATCGCCTTGATAGTGAATACGCTGGTATCTGCCTTGATAATGCTAATTCATTCGGTTCTATGGATGATACCAAAACAGTAGTAGAGGAACTGGGACATCTGGCAGTAGATATTCACGTAAAAGGGTTTAAAATATATAGAGCGAATCAAAATATGGGATTCATCATAGAGGGTACGTCAATAGACAAGGGGCTACTTGATCTTGCGTGGTTTTTCGGCAGGATTAGCGAAAATGGTCGTGATTGCAACGTGATACTTGAGCAATGGACTCCGTTTGAGAATGACGTATATACTACTATTGAAAAGGAAAATTCTTGGGCAAAGACGAGTATTGAATATTTACGGAAGTTTATCAAGACATAATTCAATATTTTAAAATGCTTTGGGTATAACTATTTGACCTTTTTTTCCAAGTCTAACTATTTTTGCTATTGACATACTAAAATCACCTCAGTAAGATTATATCAAACAAGTATGTTAATTTCAAGGTTATCATAAAGGTTAATCATCATGATACGAAGTATTAAAAATATTGTTTTATTTTGCGTTGTAATATCTTTGGGCTTTGGTTGCTCACCAAGTAACAGAGAGGATACTATTCCTATGAATGAAGAACTATTTGTCAGTAATCAGTTTACGGAACCGAAGGGATTTACTTCAGGTATCGAAGGTCCCGCCTGTGATGTTGAAGGAAATCTCTATGCAGTCAATTACGAGAAACAAAGCACAATCGGCAAGGTTACGCCTGACGGTAAATGCAGTATCTTTGTCGAATTACCCAATGGTAGCATCGGAAACGGCACCAGATTTAACAGTAAGGGGTTCATGCTGATAGCGGATTATACGAACCACAACATTCTCAAAGTAGATATGAAAACAAAGCAGATCAGCGTTTATGCCAACGAACCGACCATGAACCAACCGAATGACATCGCCATAGGGGCAAACGATATCGTCTATGCCAGCGATCCTAAATGGGCAGACTCAACAGGGCAGATGTGGCGGATTGATACTGACGGTAAGGTTACGTTGCTTGAAACGAATATGGGAACAACTAACGGCATCGAGGTTAGCCCTGATGAAAAGACACTCTACGTCAACGAAAGCGTTCAGCGCAATATATGGGCTTATGACCTGTCACCAAAGGGTGAGATAAGCAATAAACGACTGCTGATACAGTTCCCTGATTACGGCATGGACGGCATGAGGTGTGATGTTGATGGTAATATTTACGTTACAAGGCATGGCAAGGGTACAGTCGCAAAGGTTTCACCAAAAGGCGAAGTTTTACTGGAAGTACAATTGACGGGCAAGCTCTGCACTAACCTAACGTTTGGTGGAAAAGATGGTCGTACCTGCTACGTTACCTTAGCGGATACTGGAAATGTGGAATATTTCCGAACTGATCTACCCGGTCGCTGCTGGAAACTGTATCATCGCTAAGTTTTCTTGTCGTTCGTTTTTTAAGAATGCGAGTGAGAAAGGCAATTCCAGATCATGCGATTCAAGTAAGTCTTTATCGCTCAATATATCCATAACTTTACCGTCAGCAACGATGGTTCCTTTGTCAATCAGCACTGTTCGAGTGCAAATGTCCATAACCATGTCCATATCATGAGTAGCGACTATTTGGGTGACGTTTAATTCCTTGAGCAAATTGATCAAATCACGTCTATGCTTTGGGTCCAGATTACTACTTGGTTCATCAAGCACCAATATTTCTGGACTCATTGACAATACTGTGGCGATAGATATTCTTTTTTTCTCACCAAAACTCAAGTGATGTGACAGTCGTTTTATGGATTTCAGCATATCAACTTTCGTCAAAGCTTCGGTGACAGCATTTTCAACCTCATCTTTTGATAAACCCATATTCATAGGTCCAAAGGCTACATCCTCAAAGACCGTAGGCATGAAAAGCTGACTATCGGGGTCCTGAAATACCATCCCTACCTTACTTCTGATCTTTTTCAGGTTCTTATCGTTTACTTCTAGATCAGTGACCTTGACTTGACCTTTTCCCCTCAATAATCCATTCAAATGTAGTAAAAAAGTGGATTTTCCCGCACCATTTGGTCCGATTATTCCAAGTGTTTCGCCTTCAAATAAGTCAAGATTGATATTTCTCAGTGCTACTGTACCATCCGGGTAAGAATAGTTTAGTTCTTTGATCTCAATGATTTTTTGCATTTTATTTAGAGCCTTAAACCCTCGCATAAAATCCTTATGCTTGCCAACATTATAACGACTGCTGATAAAAAAAACGCATCTGTTCCTGTCAATTTATTATGTTCAAAAGTTCTTATCGTTCCATCGAAACCTCTTGAACACATAGCGAGATATACAGACTCTCCCTTTTCATAAGACTTTATAAATAACACCCCTAGCATGTTGGAAAGGACACGAATATTAAACCATATTCCACCGTCAATTGAACGTGATTCCTTTGCCCTTTTCATCTTCTCTAATTCGTCTTGAAGAACGAATATATAGCGATACATGAAAGAGAAGATCATCACAATAATCTTTGGTAGCTTCATTTCTTCAAGTGCATTTAGCAAGCGTATGAACTTTGTGCTTGCCATCAGCAGTATCATGCAAAGTGTGGATAGATAAGCCTTGATGATGATGTTCCAGAATAGACTCAATCCCTCGTGAGTCACTGTCAATTTCCATCTGCCAATAGTTAGTTGCCATAAGGTTGCCCCTTCTTTTAGAAAAGGTATAAATATAGCGACTACTAACACAAAAGGTATAATGGAGATTGATCTCTTGAGGAGGTGTTTGAGTGGTATTTTTGACAGCAGGATAAGGATTGCAACTAGGCATCCGTACATAGCAAAACTTATGTATGCTTCGGGATTGCTAAGGACTATGAATACAACAGATGCAACAAAAGATATAATTTTTACTCTGGGGTCACGATGGTGTAAGAAACTGTCTATATCACTATATTTATCAATGTAATCGTGTTTCATTCGCTTTAAACGTTTTATCACAGTATTTTGTATTATTTCGTGTTACTGATAACGGAAATAGTAACACAAAACATTGATTATGTCAATGGTGAATAAAGGAAGTGTCGTTGACATTGGCTATGGGTTCTGATAAACTTATGATTAGTCACGATGATTCTGCAAAAATCATTAAAAGGAGAAAGTCATGGATAGAAGACAATTCATAAAAGCCATAACCGCCGGTACTGTCGCAACCTTTATTGATCCCACATCCACAATTGTAAAGCGTGCATTGTCCAATATAAGTTATTTCGGTTTACATTCTTTCATTGAAGCACATCCAGAAGCTGTATTTATCAAGCGTACCAACGTAGCATCAAAAATGGACTCTGAATCCAAAAAGCAAGTAGGCATAGATTTTGCTAATGATATATTTACGCTTAGGGATACACCGGGATTTCCACTCAATCAACAAATCGCAATAAAGCCTAATTTAACCTGTGCTAGTGGTAGATCAAATACTGAAGATGGAATGGGTATTGTCACAGACCCTTATTTTACTGAAGGCGTAATGGAGGGGATGATAAATTTTGGGATGTCAGCAGACGCCATATACATGAGGGAAGGAAATTGGCTTGGTGATTCGTATTGCCCAACTGAACGCCTGACAAGCCCTTACATTGGTGTTGCAGAACGGACAGGTGTGCATCTGACAGATTTTCCAACAGGTCGTCAGATATTCGACTTATCATTAAACACAATGCAAGAGGGTACAGAAATAATATGGAAAGATTGCCCTGGTGGTGTAGTCTTTAAACGTATTGGATACGTTGCGCCTTTCAACCAGCAGAATACATGGCTTTTAGACATCGCCAAGTTTAAATGTCACACAATGGGTATGACGTTGAGTGCCAAGAATCTTCAAGGGATGTGTGTTCATCCTTATGTTCATTTTTGCGAGGGAGTAAGTGGTGTTAAAAGCCATCCTGCGAACGTATTGAAGGACTTTCAGCCAGATTTTGAAAATCGTGTTGAGGAATTGTATTCTCAGCATCTCGTTGACGGTGTACCAAGATGGGATAAACCGGGCAGAGACGTAAACAGTGGATATGGTATGGAGTTATGGGCGCAGAGAGCCTGCGACTCAATCTCTGTAACTGATGTAGGACTTAGCATCATCGAGGGTATATACGGAAGGAACGGAAACGCATTTTTAGAGGGACCCGGTCCGGGTAATACGGCACAGGACTTTATGACTAACGTTATCATTTTTGGCAAAAATCCATTCCACGTTGACATTATCGGTCACTGGATGGGTGGACACGAACCCGGTAATTTTGGATTTTTTCACATTGCAAAAGAACGTAAATTGAGCAAGACTATCAATCCCTCAACGATACCTGTTTATATCTGGGAAGATGGCATTCCTCGTTTGACACCTCTGGATAAGCTCGAAAGGTTTGATTTACTAACTTTATACCTTCAGAGAAACTATAACGGACAGAATGAACCATATTATCATCTGGTGAATGAACCTTTTAACTATGGACCATCAACAGCAGTAGAATCTTATACTAAATCGAAGTCAAACACTACCACACCCAAAAAACCTTCTGTTCAGGTGATTGGACAGAACTTCCCGAACCCATTTAATGGCAGTACGAATATTGAATATATACTTCTGAATGATGGTAATGTTACTCTTGAGATATACGATTCCAGAGGTGATTTGATAGAAGTCTTGGTGAATTCATGGCAAAGAAGAGGAACATATATAGCATCATGGGACGCGGGACAAAGAGCATCTGGAATCTATTTTTACTTATTCAGAACTGGTGGATTTGAGAAGATGGGAAAGATGATTCTTGTTAGGTAATTTTGTGGATGCACAATTAGGAGGTTAGTTGATGGCTGATATTAACTTGACACAAAGTGAAGCAAATATACTTATATCAATGGAAAAGCATCGTGAAAATGAAAACTGCTATACTTATTTTGGTATTGATAAGTCAAAAAAGTCAAAAAAGTCAATCTCAATACCATTGATTTCTGCTGATAAAAGAGAGAAATTCCTTCTTGATATAAGTCAAGGAAGAATTAACCTCTCGAAAGGTAAGTATCAAAATCGTGCTAGAGAAACTGTGGTATTAGTAAGATTGGATTTTGGTGGACCACCTCATTCTAATCCTGATAGAGTAGAAGTACCTTGTCCACACCTTCATATTTACCGTGAAGACTATGGTGATAAATGGGCAGACCCCGTTCCATTAAATAAATTCCCAAATACTGACGATCTATGGAAAACATTGATGGATTTTATGGCTTTTTGCAATATTACGCAACAGCCATATATTGAAAAGGATTTATTTTCATGATTAACGAAATTCAAAATCTGCTAGATCAATACGTTATCTGGTTAAAGGACAAGACAAAAGTGCGTCAAATTAAGGATTGGTTTGAGATTACAACTCCATATTTGGATCGACACAATGACTATTTGCAAATTTACATGAGAAAGGAGAATGGGGGATTTATATTAACAGATGATGGTTATATTATTGATGATTTGATAACCTCTGGTTGCAAGTTAGATAGCGAAAAAAGGCAGAAACTTCTTAAAATGACTTTGAATGGATTTGGTGTGCAACTAGACAATAATGATGCCATTGTCGTTCATACTTCGGGAGATAACTTCGCTTCACGAAAACATAATCTTGTTCAAGCTATGTTGGCAGTTAATGATCTTTTCTATTTAGCTTCTCCAATTGTTGCAGATGTATTTTTGGAAGATGTGGCTTTGTGGCTGGATATGTATGACGTACGCTATACACAAGGAGTTAAATTCACTGGCAAAAGTGGATACGACCATGTTTTTGATTTTGTTATCCCTAAGTCAAGGAAACAACCAGAAAGAATTATAAGAACAATTAATCGCCCTAGTCGTGATAATGTGCAAGCCTTAGCTTTTGCATGGGTTGATACTAGAGAAGTAAGGCATACTGAATCCCGTGCTTATGCGTTCCTGAACGACACAGATCGAGCACCATCTGATTCTATAATAGATGCCTTCAGAAGCTATGATGTTCTTCCTATGTTATGGAGTCAACGTGATAAATTCAAGGATGAGTTAACTGCATAATCAAGTATTTAAGCAATGACATGGAGATATAGAGATGAGTCTTATTCGGCTTCATAATGTATCAAAAAAATATGATTCCAGAATGATCTTTCATGATGTGTTTTTCCGTCTCAATAAAGGCGATAGAGTAGGTTTGATCGGTAAAAACGGTGTCGGAAAGACGACTATACTAAAGCTAATACTTGGTCAGGAAGAACCAACGTCTGGAACCGTGGAGATGGAGAAAGACATCAGGATCGGATACTTTTCTCAATTCTCTGAACTCAACGGTGAAATGACAATCCAGCAAGTGCTTGATGACGTATTTGCAGACATCCATGCTATTGAAAAAGAACTGTCAGAGATTGAGTTAGAATTGAAAAAAGCACCAAAAGGCAAGCAACTCCAACAGTTGATTGATAAACAGTCACAATTATTAGAGGAAATGGAGCATCGAGATGGTTGGACGTATCAGACACGCATAGATACTGTCCTGAATGTGCTTGGATTCAGTGATGTTTATCGGAACAGAGCGATAGAGCAATTGTCTGGTGGTTGGCGCAATAGGTCAGCACTTGCAAAAATACTTCTGGAAGAACCTGACGTTTTGTTAATGGATGAACCAACAAATTATCTTGATATATCAGGAATTGAATGGCTCGAAGATTGGTTTAATAAATTACGAGGTGCATTGATCATCATCTCTCACGACCGTCATTTTCTCGATCTAGTGGTAAATCGGGTCGTGGAGATAGAGAACTATCATTTTCAGGAATATGGGGGGAATTTTACTCAATACATACGTGAGAAAAAAATACGAATCAAGACTTTAGAACATCAATTCCAGCACGAAGAAGAATTACTAGCTTTTGAATCAGAGGCGATCGCAGACCGTAATGAGATGAAGAAAGACCCAAGCAAGGCTTTAAAAAGCAAATTGGCAAAAATCAAGAAACGTATTGAGCCAAGACCCGTTGATAAAATAATCACAAACCTTTACGGTGGTATTCGAGTGAGTAACAAGCTCTGTCGCATCGAGGGTATATCAAAAGCTTATGATGGTGATACACTTTTCCGTGATGTTTCGATGGATATAGGACGAGGGGATCGAATTGCAGTCGTAGGTCCTAATGGCTGTGGAAAAACTACTCTCCTGCGCATATTAACAGGCGGTGAATTATCAGATACAGGCAAGATTGACTGGGAAAAGAATGTTGAATGTTCTTACTACAATCAGGTGCTTGATGAACTCGATCTGAACGACAGCCCTACTCATATGTTGAATGTCACCAGTCTTGGATATTCTGCCCAAAGAAAGCATGTAAATCGTTTTCTTTCGCTGATGCAATTTTCAGAAATGGATATTGAACAGAAAATCAGAACTCTATCAGGTGGACAGCGTGCAAGAGTTGCTTTGGCAAAGTGCTTGCTTTCAGGTGCATCAGTGATCATCCTTGATGAGCCAACGAACCATCTCGATCTTACAAGCACTCAGGTGATGGAGCGTGCATTGATACATTTTCCCGGTGCAGTAGTTGTGGCAAGCCATGACCGATTCTTTATTGATAAGATTGCGACACGCTTATTAATATTTGAAGGTAGTGACAAGCTTCGTGAGTTTAACGGTAATTGGACGTTATATCAGGCAACCATCGAAAATCCCGAACTGATGGAATTGACTGCTGAAGAATAAAAAGGATCAATAAAAAGTGAATAATAAACCAAAATTCTCGCAAGAAGATCATCTGGAGATGGTTAAAAATGCTTGGAATGCGTACCAACCGTCTTATATGGAATTTAACTTGAAGGCACGTCCCGATTACTATCAGTTTTTTGCGAACGGAGGTGTTAGTTTAGACGATTACGAGATAGATTTACTAGGCGATGTACACGGTTTAAAGTTGCTGGATACAAGCTGCGCCTGTGACGCAAGCCAAGCATTCTCGTGGTCGAATCTGGGTGCTGATGTGACTGCATGTGATATTAGTTCAGTAGCGATTGAAATTGCAATAAGAAACGCACAGAAAATGGGTTTGCCTGTTAAATTCGTTGTTGCAGACGCCCAAACGCTGACACCGATACCGAATAGTGAATTTGATATTGTATATGCCACTTATGTCTGCTGGCTGGAAGATATTTTCAAAGCCTGCCGAACTTGGTATCGTGTGCTGAAACCCGGTGGAAGATTATTACTGCAGAAAAGTCATCCTATATCAGATCACTTAGAAGAACGAAATGGTTCATTGGTTGTTATAAGTAACTATAACGATAGAACACCAGAATACAGCGACAGTTTTTATGGTACATCGATGGCATGGCGATTCGGTGGATGGAGTGTTGATTTACCGATAGTTGAATTTTACCACACAATAGCTGACATGGTAAACGCAATGGCAGAAGCTGGTTTTCGTATAGAACGTATGCTGGAGTCAGGAGGTCAAGATTCTACGAAGCCTCTCATGAGTAAATTGCCAAGTGATATAGCTATACTCGGAAGGAAAATATGATGGAACATTGGATTTGTAGACCTTTAGAAAAAATATTCTTCATATCTGCTTTGATTATATTTATCATTTCGATCCCATCTGCAAAAGTTTTTGGTGCGTGGCCCGAAGACCCAAGTATAGACGTTCCTATATGCACAGCAAACGGAACTCAAGAGCATCCAAGGATCACGACAGATGGGGCGTCTGGCGCAATAATCGTTTGGCAGGATATTTCATCTTCTTCTGACGTCTACGCTCAGAGGATAGATGCTCGTGGTCAGGTGAGATGGACAAAAGATGGAGTTGCTATTTGTATTGAAAGCGGAGATCAATGGTTTCCAAACCTTGTTTCTGATGGCGCCGGCGGTGCGATAATAGCATGGTGGGACAAACGTGCCAGTTTTGCTGAAACAGACATTTACGCTCAGAGAATTGACGCTGATGGTGAGATACTGTGGAAGCCCGGTGGCATCCCTCTCTGTAAAGCTACGGGACCACAACAAGAATTTGACATTATAAGCGATGGAAAAGGTGGTGCAATAGTAGTCTGGCACGATTATCGAGACAGCTATGAATTCCCCGACATATATGCCCAGCGAGTCAACCCAAGAGGGGAAATGCTCTGGACTCCAGACGGTGCAGTTGTATCAAACGAAGCCGGTGAGCAAGTGTATCCAAACCTTACAACTGATGGGTCAAACGGTGCAATTATAACATGGCATGATGGGCGAAATGGCAATCTCGATATTTATGCACAGCACATTGATTCCAATGGAAAGCAAGTATGGAAAAAAAACGGCATCCCAATATGCACTGCATCGGGAAGTCAGATGTATTCGGCAATTACGTCTGATGGCAACGGTGGTGCTGTTATAACGTGGATGGATGATCGTAGTGGTGAAGACTGGGACGTATATGCTCAACGTATTGATTCACAGGGCAAAATTCTTTGGGATTCTGATTGTGTTCCAATCTGTACCATGAAAGGCGATCAATACGATTACTCAATTGTTGGGGATGAAAAAGGTGGAGCATTTATTACGTGGAGAGATCAACGCAACAAGAAAGAATGGCACATATACGCTCAGAAGGTTGATACGGAAGGAAACGCAAAATGGACAAAAAACGGGATCATTGTATGCAATACTCCCGGAAGCCAATACAATCCTAACATGGTCAGTGATGATGACGGTGGAGTGATTTTAACATGGTGGGATGAGCGTGACGTTAGTGCTGATATATACGCACAAAGAATTGCTACAAATGGTAAGTTCCTCTGGGTAAAAAATGGCGCTGCTATATGTACTGCTGAAGGTGGACAGCAAGACCCATATCTTGTGAACAGCGGGATCGGTAGCGCAATCATAACTTGGTGGGACAAACGTAGAGTAGATGCTGACATATACGTCCAGAGAGTACTTTCAGAATGATATTTTTTACGTGTAAAAGGAGCTTTAAAGTATGTCAATGACCGAAAGAACTGCTTATTTGCGACAGCAAAGCCTTGATTCTATACCTGCTATTTCGACAGAAAGAGCCGAATTGATGACTGAGTTCTATCGTCAAAACATAGGAATAACTTCTATTCCAGTGCAACGTGCTATGGCTTTTCAATATATTATGGAACACAAGACGATCTGCATTAATGATGGTGAACTTATAGTCGGCGAAAAAGGTACTGCTCCCAAATCAACACCCACTTATCCCGAACTTTGCTGTCACAGTATTAATGATCTGGATATTCTCAACTCACGCAAAAAGATACCATTCTCAGTCAGTGATCAAGCAAGACAAATCTATAAAGATAGTATTATTCCATTCTGGCAAGGAAAATCCATGCGTGACCTTATATTTAACGAAATGACAGAGGAATGGAAATTAGCTTATAACGCAGGCATTTTCACCGAGTTTATGGAGCAGCGCGCCCCCGGGCATACTGTTCTTGATGATAAAATCTACTCTAAAGGATTGCTCGATTTCAAACAGGATATTCAAAGAAGCCTTGATAATCTAGATTATCTTAATGACATATCTGCATACGATAAGCAAGAGGAACTCAAGGCAATGTTTATCTGTGCAGATGCTTTGATTCGTTTTGCAGAACGACACTCTGATAAGGCTCAAGAGTTGGCGCAGAATGAGACAGACCCTGAGAGAAAGAAAGAATTATTACGAATTGCCAAAGTTTGTCGTCATATTCCGTCACATGCACCACGAAATTTCTGGGAGGCATTGCAATATTATTGGTTCGTTCACCTCGCTGTGACTACTGAATTGAATACTTGGGATTCCTTTAACCCCGGTAGGCTTGATCAGCATTTATATCCGTTCTACAAAAAAGGTTTAGAAGAAGAAACTCTTACTAGAAAAAAGGCTGAGGAACTTCTGCAATGTTTTTGGATCAAATTCAACAATCAGCCTGCACCACCCAAAGTTGGAGTTACAGCCGAAGAAAGTGGAACATACACTGATTTTGCATTGATTAACACTGGCGGATTAAAAGAAGATGGCTCCGATGCAGTTAATGAAATGACTTACCTGATTCTTGACGTAATTGAGGAAATGCGGTTACTTCAGCCAAGTTCCTGTATTCAAGTCAGTAAAAAGAATTCAGACGAGTTCATTAGGAGAGCAGGACGAATCATTCGCACAGGTTTTGGTCAGCCCTCTATATTCAATACTGACGTTGTTATTCAGGAGCTAATTCGGCAGGGAAAATCAGTAGAAGATGCCCGAAATGGTGGAAATAGTGGTTGTGTGGAATCTGGCGCATTTGGAAAAGAAAATTACAATCTTACAGGATACCTTAACATGCCAAAAATCTTTGAGATCACATTAAATAACGGTGTTGATCCAAGAACAAGACAAAAAATAGGATTAGCGACAGGTGACCCTTTACAGTTTGAGACCATTAATGAGCTAATTGAAGCATATAAAAAGCAGTTAAAATACTTTATAGACGTCAAAGTTCGTGGCAACAACGTTATAGAAAGGCTTTATGCACGATACATGCCATCACCATTCCTGTCGTTACTAATTGATGATTGTATCTCTAAAGGTAAAGATTATCATGATGGTGGAGCAAGATATAATACAAGCTATATTCAAGGTGTTGGATTGGGAACGCTGACGGATGCTGTAACTGCTGTCAAATATCATGTATTTGACCAGAATGATCTATCTATGGAAGTCTTAATAAAAGCCTTAAAAGATAATTTTGCAGATAATGAGCAGATACGCCAGATGCTATTGAATAAAACACCCAGATACGGTAATGATGACGATTACGCAGATGACGTTATGGTGACTTTGTTTGAAGCATATTATGATGCTGTAGATGGTCGAAAGAATACTAAAGGAGGCACTTATCACATTGACCTTTTGCCGACTACTGTTCATGTTTATTTTGGATCGGTAACTTGTGCAACTTCTGATGGTCGAAAAGCCTATGAACCACTATCAGAAGGCGTTTCTCCTGTGCAGGGATCAGATCGACGAGGTCCAACTGCTGTCATCAACTCGGTAGCAAAGATGGATCACGTACGTACTGGAGGTACTCTGCTCAATCAGAAATTAACACCGCATTTGCTCAAAGATGAAGACGGTATTAGCCATTTAGTTCAATTGGTGCGAACATACTTCAAACTTGATGGTCATCACATTCAGTTTAACGTTGTTAATGTTGCAACACTGAAATTGGCACAAAAAAATCCCGATAAATACAGAGACCTGATAGTGCGAGTAGCGGGGTACAGTGATTACTTTTGTGATCTTGGAAAAGCTTTGCAGGACGAGATCATTGCCCGGACAGAACACCAGTCATTTTGAAATACTGGTAATAAGTCATTATATTTTCAGGTCAACTAAGCTTAAACCTCGACTTTGACTGGCATTTTTTTATCCGCAGAATCAAGCATAGCGCAGATCAAGGCGGTATTCATTAGTCCATCATATTCATTACTGATAGGTTCTTTGTCGTTCAATACGCAATCAAGAAAATGATATATAGAGTCGTAGGCAAAGCCTTTTCCGCATCCATCCAGAGTTTCGGTAGCCATACTAGATGGATACTCAGCACGTTCTCCGTATTTCTCCAGTCCTTGCTTTCTGTTATCAACGTACGTTATCCCTTTACTGCCGTTGATTTTCACGTAATGGTCAACCATATAAGGCGTAGATTCTGGCAATATCCATGAAGTTTCAAAGCACGCAACTGCACCATTGCTGAAGTTCACAATCGCCGTCATGGTATCATGTGTATCAATTCCCATAGATTTTAATACACCTTCGGTTTTCACTGCGTATACTTTCTCTGCCTCGCTGGAAAAAAACCACCTTATCAAGTCAACCATGTGCGGTAACAAAAACATAGTTGGTGAAGATTTACCTGACCAACTAAGCATCTGCTTTGGAACGTAAGTGGTGTTACTTAGCCTTGCATAAGCGTGCTTGATCTCACCTAATTCTCCATTTTCTATGGCTTTTTTTGTATTGTGATGAGTTGGATTCCATCTATTAGAAAAGTTTACCATGAGTTTGCATCTGGATGACTTAGCTGTTTCATATATTACTTTTGCATCATCCACTGTAGTTGCCATAGGCTTCTCTACAATTACGTGCTTTCCAGATTCAAGGCTTTTGATTGTGGGTTCTCTGTGTGCAAAGTCTGGCGTGGTGATATGAATTACATCTACATCAGCATTGAGGAGCATTTCCGTATAGTCTTTATAGGCTTTTACTCCAAACTTTTCAGCAGTCTCCTCTGCCTTTTTACCATCAGTGTCACACACAGCGATGGGTTCTGAGTATGGAAACTGCTTACATGCTTTAAGATGGAGATTACCCATTATTCCAGCACCAATGATACCACATCGAAGCTTAATCATCTTTAAAACCTCCATTTAAAAATATAAAAGCGGGTATTAAACCCGCCTTTTAATTCGGTACGTAAGAGTTACAATTAAAAACTCCACAAGCTATCTGATCTTGATTGATTGACGTTCTTTAGTTTTTGTGAAGGTTTGTGCAGGATATAGTTTTGCAGTAAAATTATCCGCCCAATCTTTTCGGATATCAGCATACATTGTCTCGTCGCGCTGAACTTTTTCGTTTTCACCTGTAAGGTACTTAGTCTCATAAGTCTTGTAGCCAATTAAAGTACCTGTCCAAATTATTTTGAAAGCTTTGACATCAATAATTTTCAAGTTAGTTCTAATTATAGCTTTCTGATAAACAGTATAGTAACGCGCAGTACCAGTATTACTTACCTTACTTTTATCCTCAGTGATCTTACCTGATCTTTCAATAGTGTAGCGGGGTTCTATTAAAAGTCCTACAACTACAAGGTCGGCGTCAAAAGCTTTAGCCAGTTTAATTGCCGCATCCGTGTTCATAAAAAGACCATTTTCAGATACACCTATTTCTTTCATTTTACTTGTAACAGGCTTCATATCTCTCGATTGATCGCAAAGAAACTTTTTATCTTTGACATCTATACCTAACTTTGTACTAGCACCATAAGTTAGCATAGTTGAGAGATCTTCAAATTTTCCCGTTGGTTTCTTTACCTCGAAAGGTGCAATCAGAACAGTGGAATATCCGTCTAGTGGTGGAACAGGTTTACCTCCAAAAGCGTCTTTGAATCCACAACCCATAAATGAGACCGCAAGAATAGTTACGAAAATCACAACAAAGCATCTCTTTAGCATATTACTAATACCTCCTGACTATGACACTATCACCACAAATTTCCGAAGCTTTACAAGCTTCTCCAACCCAAAAGCACATATAAACGAACATTTTGTTTTTTAGCACGTACAAAAAGCAAAAAATATTGCATAATTCAATTCTATCGGGTTTGTGATCTTTAGAGACATTATAACACTTGATCTAATCTAGTGTCAAGAACAAATCCCAAAGTCCAAACATAAAGTCTTCATCAGTGGAAACTTAAGCACTAAGTCACAAAGAAACGAATGGCACAAAAAAGAAAAGTTGAAAGTTAAACCGATATTGAGCAGTTGCATAAAATGAAAAAAACTTGAAATATCAGCATTTCTCAGACACAAAAATCATCTCTGGAGAATCATCATTCCATCTTAGCAAAGGAAGATCAATGTTGTATAAATGAATTATGACCAGTAGTTCTGTCTTCTCCATGAAGCCATCGAAGCCCTCCAAGCCAACCTTTCTCAGACATTTCCAGTATAGAGCGATAATAATCGTTTATCTTGCTTACTGTATAGCTGTATTTCTCCCGGACGAAATAGTTGGATATGGCGGAGCCTCTGAATTGCCCGACGGTTGTATAAAATCCACCTGATGCTTCTCGATTAAAATCAATTAAGTGTGGGTCTTTCATTAAATCCCACGTAGTAGCGAGTTTTCCATCGGGGTAATGATATATCACACTGGTTGATGTGTCTACCGTTCCCCAGGTGCTATCACGAAATACCTCAATGATGACGTGTCCACTATACGCCTGTTCTGTATCGAAAAGGTAAACTATACGACTGGGAAATCCTGCGATCTGGCACATAGCGCATCCGATTCTGGCAACATCAGTACACATATCAGAACCACGCTGGATAATTTCTTCTTCAGTTCCACCAACGAGCATGTCATCCAGAGATTGACCCTCAATTTTAGCGGAAAGCCTTGAACAAAACGATGCAATTCCTCTTATCTGATCCTCACCACTTTTACATCCTGCGATAGCATCATTTACGTAACGCTCAAGTTCAGGTTTTGATCCTTTCTGGTATTTTGTTTCTATCGGTGAGTAAGCCGTATAAAGATATTCGGCAGTCTCCTGACAAAGCCGTACCATTCGTGCCATCAAAACACGGTCTACTGAATCAGGTACATGCAGATCATTCTCCAACATGATTTGATAAGCGGGACTAAATTGATTGATCCCGGTGTATTTAGACAGGTGAATTTTTTTCATAACTTATACGAGTTTTCACTTAGCGACTACGCTCAAACTAGCGATCTGCATGTATGGGGCAAAAAGCGATCCACCAATCCATTCAGCTTTGTCACCAATAGCCATGATGTTATTCAGCGCATCGTAGGTGTTACCAGCAAGCATAACATCTTTTACACGCCCAACAATCTTACCATTCTCTATCTTGTAGCCAAGCTGAACGTTGACTGAGAATTCTCCGCTGATTGGATTCCCCTGTCCTAATCCCATTACATCATGAACTATTATGCCTTCCCTAGTGTTCTTCACCATTTCCTCAAAAGATGTATCACCCTCCGAGATGATCATATTTGTGGGATTACAGCCAACACCATGCCCGGTGGTTTTTGTTCCTGCTCTGCCGGCAGTATCAAGGTCATAAAGGAAATTTTTTATAACACCTTTATCAATGAGCAGAGTTATCTGATGCGGTACGCCTTCACCATCATACTTATTACTAGCACTTGCATAGTCTATAAGTCCATTGTCAGTTATAGAAAATCTTTCATCAGCAATCTTTTCGCCAATCCTTCCTGCGAGTGGAGATGAACCGAGAAAAACGTTCTTACCATTAAACCCCAAATTCAACGATAGAAGAAGCACGTATAAACCCTCTGGAGTGAAAATGATTGGTATATTGCCTGACTTTAATGTAGCCATATTTTCTGCCATTTTGAATAACTCGATGGCTTTTTTTGCAATCTCAGCGTGATCTATCTCACGTTTTTTCCAACCGAAACCATGGCTAATATCGAGAATATCTGTTCCTCTTACTAATTGTCCGTTGACTCCAAGCCCAAAGTTTGTGGATTCGTCAGAGAACTCAACGCCGCTAGAGTTCGCAAATTCACCATTATGTATGCTTTTACTTATACTAGCTCCGAGAAGGATTTCAGAGTTATAATCTTTGACGAGATTAATCATCTCTTCGCCAATCTGCATCATTTCTGGCTTAGTTACAGGAGGCACTGCTTCATCATAGATTTTAACTTCTGTGCCTTCTCCCGGTTTCGGAAACTCGAAATGTGCAGGACTACCGAATTCAGCAGATTCCAGCGCACGTTTCACAACTCCGTCAACGTCATTAACGTCTGTGGTACTTGATGAACCGACCTTTCCATTCAGGATGACTTTAACACCCATGCTTGTTCGTTGGGAGGATTCAGTCGATTTAAGCCTGTCATTTTCAAAAGATACATCAACGGATTCGCTTTGACCAAGCCATGCCTGTGCACCCTGAGCCTTTTTCATTGCCTTTTCGATTAATTTGCTTACTATCATTATTGTCTACCTCCTACCACAACATTCTGTATACGTACATAGGGTCCACCCAACCCAACTGGTAATCCTAGTTGTGAATATTTACCACATCCACCGGGGGACCATATAATTTCGTCGCTGATCATGTCAATATTCATCAGCGTATCGAAAACATTGCCAGTCAGAACAACGTCTCTTACCAGTTCAGCTACTTTGCCATCCCTTATCATGTATCCATAAGCAGCCCTGAAAGTAAACATTTCCGTAGAAGTCTGTCCGCCGAACCAATCAAGAGCATAAAGCCCAAGTTTTACATCCTTTATTGTATCCTCAAAACTGGCACTACCTTTATCAATATAGGTATTGGTCATTCGTACTATGGGAGGGAATTGATATCCTAGCGATCTGGCATTACCTGTGGGCTGTTCAGCCATCTTGGCGGCAGTTTCACGAGAGTGTAATCTTCCGACAAGAATACCATCTTTTATCAGATAGTTTTTCTTTGTTTTAACGCCTTCATCATCGTATTTATGTGTCCCAAAACCACCGGGCAAAGAACCGTCATCTATGACGTTCAATATCTCTGAACCGAATCGCTTCCCAAGAACCATAATTTCTTTCATTCGCTCATTTTCATAGACGAAATCCGATTCGCTCAAGTGCCCAAAAGCTTCATGAACAAATATTCCTGCTAGTTTTGGGTTTATGATCACTGTATATTTTCCACCTGTCACGGGTGGAGCAGACAGCAGTTCCACAGCTCTTCGAGCGGCTACTTCTGCCTTTTTGTGAAAACCTTCAACTATCTGAAAACCGGTGGATCCACTATATGATTCTTCAAAGCCTCGCTGAACGTTGTTACCATCTCTAGCTATGGCGTTAGTATAAACGAATGTGTTTGGACGCTCATTTTCGATGTACGTTCCTTCAGAACTGGCATACCATATCTTTCTGAAACTATCACTGTATCCAACCATTGTTGTTTGAATCTTTTCGTGGTAGTCAAGGATGATTTTGTTGTATTCTTCGATAGTATCCTTCTTTTTTGACAATGGTATCTCACGGAAATCCTTTTCCAGAGTCGCCTTCATCACATCAACTACGGGGTCTACTGGCGCAAACTTAGTTTCTTCTTTGCCGACCATTCTAGCTGATTCGCAAGCCTCTTTGACTCTTTTCTCAAGATCGTTTACATCATTGAAGGTTGAGTATCCCCATCCGCCTTTAACGAGTGCCCTTACTATTCCGCCAAGCGATTTTGATGAACCGATATTATCAAGCTCTTTCCCTCTGAAGTTCATCCACGAGGAAGTTACGTCCTCAATGCGAATATCTATGTATTCTGCATCACTCTTTTTTAAGGCATTTTCTAATTTTTCTCTCAAAAAAATCACTCTCCTTTGATTTATAATTTTAATAGCCATTGATTATCTTACTCACTCAATTTGGAAAGACACGATACATAGGTACACCCGTTATTGTGCCTATTATACTCCATATAGATGCTATGGTATAATCACCAAGTAATAGTCCTATGAAGAGCGGTAACCCTTGCCGATACCTTTTAACACCTCCGAACCTGAGTATAATCAGCTTTACTATCGAACAAGTCAGCATCCCACTCCAAAGCAGAAACATATTCCCGCCTGTACTTGCGTAAGCATAACCGACTGGATGAAGTATCCACCAGATGTATCTCGTACTCATAAACGTGAGGAAAGATACCATCACTGCTCCACCCAGAACGTAAGCAAGTCCTGTATAATCTGGAGTTTGCGGATAGTTCAGCCAATTATGGAGCATGTTGTATGGTATTTTGCCCATATCTACACGCCATGGATTAATTCTTGGCGTATCAGCACCATTCATGTAATATATTCGCAGGACGTTTAGATAAGAGATTACGATACCGAGAAATGTAGCCAGTAACAAAACGTAAAACATACCTCTAAGGTTTAGTCCAGCCTCCTTGCCTATCTTCATGCTTTCCATCTGGTGTGGCATTACGGCGCATCGAGTATCCAATGAGAACCACATCAGATAAGAGATGATTGTCAAATTTGAGGGACCCAAATTCTTTGAACCTACAATTGTTACTGTCATCTCGGAAGGATTGTCCGGTCCAAAATTCCAGATACCGCCAGTCTGCGCACGTATGCGGGAAATGGTTATCATGTAAGCAAAGAAGATTCCAAACAGAATGATCGGAACGTAAAGCGAAGCACCGGCAATGAAAGAGAAGCAAATCATAAATAGCCAGCCTGCAATCAATCCGATAACTGCCCATCTATACGGCATGGGCTCGTTTGAATCATCAATATTAGTTCTACCGGGTAGAAAAGCTTTGAAAAAAACGTCTTTTAGATGTCTGCGCGCCATCCAGAAAGATGCTATCATCAAAGCGATCCAAGCCCCTGCACCTTCAAGCCCAACTGATGGGAATCTTGATAATATCCCACCTCCGCCGCGAAGTCCAAACTGCGACGCAAGTATCAATTCTGCCTTCTGAACAAGATAGAAAAATGCGCAACTGAATGATACATCCACAGGGAAAAGATACGTCAGACCGATTACTGTCGGATAAAACGAAACTGCGAAGTAACCAACCGAATTCCAAGGTCTTTCTGTGAAGAATACCCCAATGTCAAAAGCCTTTATGAACCCGAAATATGGTAATGAGGGATATATGAAGTGCAAAGTATTGGCTGACTGTAATGTTGCTGGAATAAAAAAACCGATCCAAAGTAGACGCTTCTTGAAAAATGCAGATATACTCCCCCCTCTGATAGTCATCTCAACGGGGAACATTGCAATAGGAAATGACAGACGCTCCTGCTCCATCCATCTCCGCCGTAGTATCGTACCCAGACAAAGAGTCATGAACAAAAGCACCATTACAAAAGTCGTCCATACGATGAATGGCGTTACCCATGTGTTTATGTGTCTCAGGAAGCTACTGTCACCCTCGTAAAACTCTCTGATTGCTTTGGTATCTTGTGGAACAAACCATGACGGGATATTTGGTTGAAAGTCTGCCCATTCGTTTTCTTGCGTGGCGTACCAGAAGGGATTCAAAAGTGCAGGCGTCAAAAAGCCGAACATCCCGATTCCATTGATAGCCATTGCCGTGACTACCATAACGTATATCACCATCAGTTCAGAGCTTGAGAGCGTAAGTTTAGGTGAGATTTTTTGTATCAGGAAATTCAAGAAAATGAGAATGATGAGGAAAAAAATGGCGCCGATAAGGAGTGCAGTTGATGTGATCTCAGTCACACCTGTGAGCATCTCAGAGTTTGATACCCAGAAACATGCGACGGGGATCAGCAATATACCTATAATTACTGAGCGTAAAGTGATTTTTTTCAAGATTCATGTATAATTCATCAGAAGACCGTTTATAAAACGAGGTAAGAAATGGCAAAACTATTATCTCATATTAGCAGGATATTTACAACAAGAAAGCACTGAAGGGGAATAAAGGGAAGATATACGTTTTTGCAGATTTGTAAATACTGGATTCCCATTGTAATCAGAAATCCAGTATTGACATTAATTCATGGAATATTCAGAGTGCTTAACCCGATTTTTTTGTTACATTGCTAAGAATATTCCAAGACCCGTTATAATTAGTAAATGGATTTCATTTTTCCCCAAGTAATACTCAATTTTCCTGCTGATTGGACAGCCGATGCACCAAGTTTAGGTACTTCAGAATCAGCGGGCTGTTTATCGTCGTTTCTAAAGCAAATTACCTCGATTCTTGGATAATTAACAGCATCCGACTCTCTGATGCCAATTTCGGCGTAATTGTCACCGACTGCTATTACAGGGTCAATTGTGCTTTGTCCATTTGCTGTGTGTTTTTGCCACCACCATGGTAATCTATTTCCTACATCAGTAAGTATTACATCGGTGCCGTTGATACTGTCGGGGAATATAGCAGCTCCGGGATCATTCCACCTTAGGGTTGTATCTGCACGTCCTGCTGGTGTCCATGTTAGAGTATCGGCACTTGTCCTTAGGAAGAAAGAGTTGAAGTTAGTAGCATCTATAAGAGCCTGCGGTTCATAAAGTCTTGCCCAGACAGCCCATTTTTTGCCATCCGCAGTAGATTCGCCTGCTTTGACTTTTTCAGGGAATTTTATTACAAGACATGGTTCTCCACCGTCATTTCCTGCATTGTTATCGCCCGGTGCACCAAATGCTGTTTTATTTATTGCACCGTCTTCCTCTGTTTCCACCCATGTATTTCCTTTGATGTCTACACCAAACTGACTTAATGCCTTATCATAATTTGCCACCAACACATAGATCGTCTGATCAGCATAAGCAGTTCCCGATAACATTACAACTACTAAAAGCATAACAGAAACAGACACACATAATAATTTTGACATTTTACAATCCTTTCTTTTACTAACCATTTATCAATGGTAATTTGTTCAAATCAAGATCAAAATAATAAATTTAATACGAAAGTATCACTTATTTAACCCCACCTCCTTCAGTATGAAAATTTAGATAACTCTAATATATCACATTTCCGATTATTTTTCCAGAATTTTTTTTGTATAGTTCACAATCAAATTAAATGAGGTTTGATCAAAGATATAAACACAAAGACGGTTAATACCTCATCAAGCATGAATTGGGATATGATTCTGTCTTGTATGATTCGACTTTTTCTGCCATCTCTTTCGACAAATCTTTCACCTGCTTGAAACCCATCTTATTCCAGAATTTCTCTGAATTTTGAACGGAGATCAGTGCCATATCCCTAAAGTTATTCTCAATAGCCAACTGTTTCGCCTTATCTGCCAGATTTCTACCTATCCCCATACCTCTGAATTCAGGATTAATCGCTACGTCATGGATAAAATAACAGTCAGGCTTTTCTGGCAAGCTCTCTATTGCGGAGTTTAACTTCGGAGGAGCATTAAGTTGGCAGGGATGTGAGAACAGGTATCCTGCCGAACATCCATCTACTTCAGCTATACAGCAACCATCAGGGAAGTTGCGTAACCTATCCTCGAATACGAACCTCTCTTCCTGAAAAAACGGATGGTATGCACTGGATTGAATATCCATTACTGCATCCAGATCACCTTCTGTTATGGGTCTGATATGTATTTTTGCCATCTTTTTTATCCTTGCCAATACGAGTTTTTCAATTATGGGCAAAAACCGTAGAGTTGAACATGCTGCCAGCTTGTTTTGTGAATTTGATACAACATAAACAAGCCAGTCGGCATGTTCTACATAATCAAAGAGGAAAAGATACTGGCGCACCTGTCTTTGAGGAACGATAAGCCGCTTCTGCTATCTCGATCCCTGCACGTCCTACTCTACCTGAAGTCGTTGGTTTCTCTTCGCCGGCGATGCATTTCAACCAGTGCTCAATGCTTGCGCCTTTGGATGCGTAACCCCAGTAGCCTCTTTCTCTGGCTTCTGGTGAGAGTGTACGGTACGTGTCATCATCAGGAACCGGGGCAGTGAATGTTTGTACCTCTTTCATGTCGTGGGTCTTCCATCGGAGTCCGCCTTCACCAAAAGAGGCAGAGCCTTTTGTGCAGACAACCCCTTCTCCGCCATGTCCTACTTCAGCCGCCCAGCTTTTAATGAACATCCCGACTCCACCGTTCTTGAAATTCATTATCATCACAGCGTTATTCTCAACGGCTTTAGACTTTTCTGGGTAAGTTCCACCCAATGGAATATGGCTGGTGTTGGCATAAATTGAAGCTACCGGACCGTAAAGCCATAACCACACGTCAAAATTGTGTATTGCCTGTTCAACTAACATCCCGCCTGACTCATCACGGATGAAAAGCCACGGATGACCCGGTCCAAACCATCCGACCTGATTACAATACGCCATACTAACGTCGCCGAGAGTACCGTCAGAGAGTAATTCCTTCAGTTTTTTGAAATTGGGATTGAAAGGCATCATGTATGCTATCTGAAGCATTACCTTTGCTTTATCTGCGGCAGAGATCATCTCGTCAGCTTCTGCGACTGTCTTGCACATAGGTTTTTCCACGAGTATATGCTTACCTGCCTGAGCCGCATATACTGCAATATCCCTGTGTGGTTTGGGATGAACGCATACGTCCACAGCGTCAATGTCTTTTCTATCAAGAAGCTGACGATAATCCGTATAATAAGCCTCAGCCCCAAAACGGTGAGCAATCTCTTTAGCGGAGTTTTCGTTTATATCTGCAACAGCAACTATCTTAGCACGCTTAGTCATCTCGTAATAAGGGATATGCAGACCCCGAAATATACCGCCACTACCTATAATACCAACTCTGATCTGAGCCATTTTTAATCTCCTTTCGTATTGTTATCCTCTACGACCAACTCTTGACATATCAATCGGCTTAAAACCAAGCTTGTAAGCGGGTGATTCTGGCTTCAGTGAATAATTGTCATTCGCTGGATCAACAAACATTGGATCAGCGATTACAGAGTTTTTATCAAATCCCTTTGCTTGCCAGTCTTCAAAGGATTTGACTCCCGCTAAACCATTGATCACTATATCACCCTCAGTGCAGTAGAAAACATTGTAATCCGACTCAACCGGAACAGACTTTTCATGGCTTAATGCAAACAAAAGTGACGGCTTAGTATAGTAAATGATATTTCTAATTAGCCTTATATTCTCATGCTGACGATCGTGAGGGTTTTGATAGTTTATCTGATCCAGCCTGCCATCAACGAAGATATTGTTTTCCATAGTGCAATTTCTATCGCTGTACCATACGTGAACAACCTCGTCAGCACGATAGACTATGTTGTTTTCTGCGATAGTATCCCTTGTTTCACAACCAAAATAAATTCCCCAACCCGGACATCTGCCATCATAGGCATAGCAATCATGGATAAGGTTGTTTCTGATTATGATGTTGGAATCCCTTACAAAGATACCTGCACCATCATTTATGTCTGTCATTACGTTATATATTTCGTTGTATTCTATCAATAATCCCTGTTCCTGATTGCTTCTTTCCGTTGCTTGAGTTTTTGTACCCCAGTGTCGTGTATATACGCCAGAATGAGTTATATCGTGGATCAGGTTGTGTGAGACTGTACCTCCACCATCATCAATGTTTATGCCAAGTGAGCTTGGATAAATCGAACCGCAATGATGAATATGGTTATAGCTGAATATGTTACGATCTTCGTCATAGTTTCGGCTGATTATTCCACCGCCACCAGTATGACAAATCTCACTATTTACTACAATATTTCCATACCCGGTCATCTCTAACGCATAAGTTCCGACATTCTTAATACAACTATCAATCAATGAGCAGTATCTTACATTTTCCCAAGTTATAGCCGAAGGATGAACTATATCGCCAACGTCACCACAGTCAGGATAACCATTTTCTGGTAACGCCCAATCGGTATGCTCATAAGTTATACCACGTAGATTGATATATTGAACATTCTGTTCTTTTAATCCACCATCAAATCTTATGAGTTCTTTTAATACAGGCGCTATGATCTCCAATTTATCAATATCGTCAATTGCCCAATAATAAAGCTCTCCTGTATGTTTATCGAGATACCAGTCACCGGGTTGTTGTAATCCTTCAAATACGTTATCAATATAGTACCTATTCAATCCGCCTGCGCCATCCCAACCGATGACATGGCTGGCTTTTGGATCAAGAAACTTGACAATCCGATCATTTTCATCTAATTCAGATACGACGAAGCGTGTCTCATTCCATGAGTGATAAAAGACGACTTCTACGTCATTGAGATTTTTCCATCTTTTGAATTCACCCTCTTTGTATTTGAATGATATAGGACTGACGGATTTTTCGATGTAATAGTATTTATCATGCGGTAATCTTGCTCTGGTCTGTCTTTTATCGTTGACAAAAAGCTGATTAAATTTCCAGTCTTTGACGTTGCAGACCATGATTTTGTCTTCATAAGTTTTCCATTCACCATTTATTTTTTTGCCACCACTGATGATAGGTTTTTCTCCGGGATATGCCATATAGTTTACGGGACATTCCTTTGTTCCGCTGTCTCTCTGGTCAAAAATGATGGGTTCATCAAGAAAATATGTTCCACCTCTGAGCATAACATTTGCAGGTTCAGAAAGTGGCTTTAGCTTTCTTATTTCATCTCTTGCCTTTGCGATTGTTGCAAAAGGTCCATCGCTTTTTTCTTTATTTGGTGATGCAAGTTTTCCAGACCATACGTCATTACCGTCTATTGATACAAAGAATACAGTGCCTTTTATACCAAGTTTCACATCAGACATCTTTTTCCTCCTTCATCCTTAATCCTCTAAGCGACCTGCCCATTTGATACATCCTGCGATATGTTTCATAAACCATTCCTGTGACCACAATTCATCTGGATGCCCAAGTGCTGTGTATATTACACGCCCTTTACCATAGTTATTACACCAGCCAAGTGCATAATCGTTATCGGGACGGTTGCCCTTTGATATATCAACTGTTTTGTTATCCAGACTCATTAATACGTGGGTCTTATTTCGATCCCAATTCTTGTAAGTATAAATTTCATCGAAGACCTTGAAGCTATTTCCAAGCATACGTGTCGCCGGATGATTAACGTCCTCGACTACAACGCCGACTTCCTGTGTCCACGGATGACCATTGAAATATCCACCAATCATATCACCGTATTCAAGCCAGTCATAGCCTGTATCAGCGGCATTGTGGATACCGAAGAAACCCTTGCCATTCTTCACAAAATCAATCACTGCCTTTTTCTGATTCTCATCAAACGGCAGGGTACCAGTTGTTGCAAAGATAAGCACGTCAACGCTTGCAAGTCTTTCTGCCGAGATATTTTGGCATATATGGGTAGTAGTAGCCCCCCAACCATTAGCTTTTGCTATTTGCTTAATGGCTACCTCAGCGTTTGGTAGATAAGTGTGTTCAAATCCGGCAGAATATCGCAACATTAAAATATTCATTGTATACTCCTATTCTGGTATTAGACATTATTGGAAATAAGCACAAAGTGTAACCAAAAGCCAGAATTAGCAAGGGATTACAGCATTTCACTAGGAAAAACGGCTTATCCCGCTTGCTATCTAGGTTTAGGTCAAATCATGGAGTTATTTCCAATAATGTCTATTATTCAATCTTTATTGGATCTAATATGAATTCTTGTTTAATTTTATCAGACAGTATATAATCTGTCAATGAAACAATTAACAAAATCTGAAACTCAAGTATTTACAAATAATATAAATTGAGTTATGATAATCTTGTATAAACTTTAGCACTTGTTTATGGCGATGTCAATACTTTCCGTCGGACAAATAGGAATTCAAGTTATGATGGATAAAAATATTTCTCACGACTTTCAAGAAGAAACCATAGAAGCCAAAGCACGCTGGTTTCAGTCATTGTCACTTCAAGAACGAATGGATTTATTATGCTTTTTTACTGACCTAATACTAAGCAATAACCCGAAAATTGTGGACCAAAAAGATGCTAAACCAATTGCGGGACGTGTTCTCGTCCTTTCAAAAACACAAAGTTAAATACGTTGTTATTGGTGGTATTGCCGCTGTATTATATGGCGTACCTCGTGCTACATTCGACCTTGATATTCTCGTTGAAGCTACTCCAGTTAATGCACAAAATTTGCTAGATGCCCTTATAGAAGCGAAGTTTGGTACTGCTGAACTCATTTCGGCAGATAAATTACTTACTCACGAAATTACGATTTTTAAAGATCGAGTTCGCATTGACGTGCAAACAAAAACACCGGGTTTGCAATTTGAAGATGCCTGGCAGAATCGAAAGACGATGGAATATCAAGATCAAATATTCTATGTCGTCTCACAAAATGATCTTATTGCTTCAAAACTAGCGGCTGGTCGTGAGATTGACTTAGAGGATGTAAGATTATTGAAGTCAGACAGTAAAGAATAATCTGATATTAAGAGTTAGGATAAATATATGAACCAAATACCATTGGATTCAAGAGTAGAAAAACTTGTGTTGGAAAAGAGTGGTCAAAAACTCATATATACACCTACTGAAAAGATAGGCGTTATTGTTGTGGATAACTTCCCTACACTGGGAAAGCTAACTGCTTTAAGGTTTCTTGAATGGGTACAGAATAACCCCGGCGGTGTTATATCCCTTCCAACAGGAAAAACACCAGAATTCTTTATCAAGTGGGTTACTCATTACCTTCAAAGATGGGATAGACCCGAAATACAAAAAGAATTGGAAGAAAACGGTCTGGAGCCAAGTATACGCCCGTATATGAAAAGCCTGCATTTCGTCCAGATAGATGAATTTTATCCCATCCCGCCGACTCAACATAACAGCTTTTACTACTACGTAAATAGATTTTATATAAATGATTTTGGACTTGATCAGGATAAGGCTTTGCTTATTGACTGCTCTCAAATAGGCGTACCGCAGGGAGTTGAGCTTGACAATGTGTGGAACAATTCCGAAGTTGATTTATCGCTTCGATACCGACATGCAAAAGATGATTACGAACGTCTACAAAAGACTGTCCTTGAAAACGTTGACCAATGGTGCTATGAATACGAGGAGAAGATCAGAGAACTGGGTGGGATCGGATTCTTTCTTGGAGGTATAGGACCTGATGGACACATAGCGTTTAATGTAATGGGGTCAGACCACAACTCCACAACGAGGCTTACACAGATAAATTATGAAACACAGGCATCATCCGCATCGGATCTCGGTGGGATTGAGGTTGCAAAAAAACGATTAGTAATAACTATAGGTCTATCTACCATCACCTATAATTCCAATTGTGTGGCTATTATTATTGCCGCTGGAGAGGCAAAGTCTCAAATTGTAAGTGAGGCAGTTCAAAGTAATGAACATATCCGTCATCCTGCCACTGTCCTACATAAACTTCCGGGTGCCAGACTATACGTAACTGCGGGATCGGCTAAATTGCTAGTTGAACGTCAATATGAGTCCTTTGCTCATCTGGAGAGTGTACCAGACGAAACTTTGGAAAAAATCGTGATCGATCTTGCTATTGAGCGACGAAAGCGTGTGTGTGAACTGAATGAAGAGGATTTTAAACAGGATCGCTTTGGTTCTGTGCTTCTGAACAAGCTTGGCTCAAATGTTCCTGAAATTACCCGCAAGATTGAACAGAATCTGCTTAAAAGACTCGAAGTTGGAAGCAAAGTCCGAAATAATACAGTTTTTCTTCACACGTCTCCACACCATGATGATGAAATGCTTGGTTACTTGCCTTTTGCAGTTAGGCACATACGTGATGCCAGTAATAGCCATACTTTCACCTATATGACCTCTGGATTTACTTCGGTAACTAATGATTATGCGCTATCGCTGGTAAAAAAGATTCGCTATTTCCTCAGAAGCAAGGGCTTTGAGTTGCTTATTAGAGATAGCTATTTCAATCCAACCAGCATTAATGGCAGAAATCGTGACGTCTGGCAATATCTTGATGGGTTAGCTGGTAACAGCCTGATCATGAAGGATGAAGGCGAAGCAAGACGAATGTTGCGTAATCTCATCCAGATTTTTGATGAAGAAAGCATTGATAATCTGGAGCATCGGATTGACGAGATGATTAACTATTTTGAGACCCAATATCCCGGCAGGAGAGACCTTCCATACATACAGCAATTCAAGGGCATGATCCGTGAATGGGAGGCTGACTGTCTTTGGGGGTATCTGGGATTCGATACGAAATCAATTAAGCATTTACGTCTGGGCTTTTACAAGGGAGAGATTTTTACAGAGGAGCCTGAAATAAACCGTGACGTTACACCAATCGTCAAGCTTCTTAGCGACACTAAGCCTGACGTAGTAACGGTCGCACTTGATCCAGAGGCTAGTGGACCTGACACACACTACAAGGTTTTGCAGGCTATCGCAGAAGCTCTAAGACAATACGAATCTAAGACAGGTCGTTCTGATATTGAGATTTTAGGATACAGAAACGTCTGGTATCGCTTCCATCCATCTGAAACAAATCTTTACGTTCCTGTATCTCTGAATATGCTTGCTGTGCTACAGAGCGCATTTGTCAACGCTTTCGTCTCTCAAAAGGACGCTTCGTTCCCAAGTTACGAGTGCGATGGTCCTTTCTCGATTTTAGCACAGCAGATACAGGTGCAACAATATCAGATGCTCAAAACCTGTCTTGGTCGTCGGTTCTTTAATGAGCATCCAAGTCCACTTATGCGTGCTACACGAGGTTTCGTTTTTTTACGCAGGATGACACTTCAGGAGTTCTACTCACATGCTCGTGAGTTGAGAAAAACGACTGAGGATGTTGAATTGTGAAACGCTGTGATTCACTGTATTCAACAAAATTAATGTAAATGTTATTTACACAGGAGGGGAAAAATGAGATCAAACAAAAAATGGTTACTTTTGGGTTGTGTAATTGTTCTTTTGGCATCTCTGTTTCTCACCGGGTGCGCCGAGAGAAATGACTGGAAAAAAGCACAACAGACGAACACTTTAGATTCATATCAGAAATTCCTGAAGAATTATCCTAGTGGGAAGTATGTTGAAAAGGCTAAACTAGCTATGGATGAACTCGAATGGAGTAAGGCAGACCAAACTAAGATGCTGGGTGATTACCTGACTTACCTCAAGAAATATCCAAAGGGTATCCACGTAGCTCAAGCGAAGGCAGAGTCTAACAAGCTAATAGTTCCAAAAGGAAAAGATGGAGCGTTGATGGTGTTGATTCCCGAAGGTGAATTTGATATGGGAAGCAATGAAGGGACGGATGACGAGAAACCCGTTCATAAGGTCTTTGTAAAGGCTTTCTACATGGATATTTACGAAGTGACCAATGCGCAGTATAGAAAATTTGTAGATGAAACGAAATACAAGCCGCTCAGACATTGGAACGATAATACAATGAACCAGTCCAGTCAACCTGCTGTGAATGTTATCTGGCAAGATGCGGTTGAATATTGCAAATGGGCTGGCAAGCGCCTTCCCACAGAAGCCGAATGGGAAAAAGCCGCTCGTGGTGGATTAGTCGGTAAGCCTTATCCATGGGGAGATAAACTTTTCCATGACAATGCAAACTATTATGGCACCGGTGGAAAAGATTTCTTTGATATGTCTGCAACCGTAGGGGCTTTTCTAGCTAATGGATACGGTCTGTATGATATGGCAGGCAATGTTCAGGAATGGTGTTCCGATTGGTACGACGCCAAGTATTATTCGGTGTCTTCGAAAGATAACCCAACAGGTCCGAATTCTGGAAAAGAGGTTGTTGCTCGTGGCGGATCATGGGGAGAAGAAGCTGTATCAGATAAAGACGCTGGTATGCGTGTTGCAAAACGAAGGTTTCTTGACCCTTATGAAGCGAATTCCTACACTGGATTCCGTTGTGTAATGGATAAATAATCAGTGAACAGCGATGAGTGATCAGTTTGACAATACTGTTCACTCATCACTAAAAAAGGAGTGATTCGTGATAACTCCCCCGCATAAATGCGGAGGCTTCTTGCAGCACGCATAGCCAGCGCTTACCATGCGCAAAGGCTGTATCCCAGCCCTACGATGTGTTCTTGTTTGAGCATTGAACGTTTTATGTATACAACGATAACTGTATACAACCACATACATTCAGTTTTCAATGAACGACTGGTGTGCATTACTGTTAATTATAGCATTTAGTTACACAAAAGTCAACAATGTATTCCCGATTCAGCAGAGCTGAGAGAAGATAAGGAGACGGCAATTCACCATCCGCATAAATGCGGGTATCCCCTTGCCGAAATATTATGGAAATTAAAGAGGATTTTTACACGATTGAGCTTTGCGGAGTGAAACGTGAGCTTCCACTTGTTCGTGTTGCTCCAAAGTTAAAGGTCGCATTATTCAATATACTCGGTGATACTGAGATTGTAAAGGCGGTCGCTCCAAAGCTCAGTTCAATGGTTCCAAAGGAAACTGAAGTCCTTCTGCATCCAGAAGGTAAGGCGATTACTCTGGCTTATGAGATCTCCGTTATCACTGGAATACCTTACGTTGTACCTCGCAAAGAGAAAAAACAATGGATGTTGGATCCAATATCGGCTGACGTGAAGTCCATCACTACCGGAAAGCCTCAAACGTATTGGTTGGATAGAAGAGAACTGCCTAAGATTGAAGGTAAGAAGATCACAATAGTAGATGACGTGATCAGCACGGGAAGCACTCTGGAGGCTATGGAAAACCTCGTTTCCAAAATTGGTGGAACTATCATAGCCAAGATCGCTATTTTTGTAGAAGGTAACGAACGCAAGGACGTTATATCTCTTGGACACCTCCCGCTTTTTCCAACAGACGAATAGTGGTCATCCAGATTGTTTTTAACCACGAAGACACAAAGAAATATATAATTCAATTCTTTGTGTCTTCGTGGTTTTTAACAATTACTTTATAGGTGAAAAACTCGAAAAAAGATCAAGATTTTTTCGCAAGCCATCTGACTGCATTAAGCATAATCTTGCGAATCTCTGCCATGTAGTAGATCGGGAACGTCTCATGCCCGGGACGGAAATAAAAAACGCGACCCTTGCCTACTGTCCAGACAAGCCCATCACGAGCAATCTCTTTTCCATCCACGTAGTGACCCTCAAATATAACAGCTTCTGGTTCAGGAACTTCATAAGGTTCACCATACCACTCTTCTTTTGGAATGACGAAATCTATAATACCTTCTGCTATTGGGTGAGACGGACTGACGACTTTGATATATCCTGACTTTCCATCTTCGACATAGGCACGCCATGCACAACTTGTTCCCATCAAAGCCTTATATGGTTGTGCAAAGTGAGTAGAATGAAGACCAAGGAAGCCCATGCCTTGCTCTTTGACGTGACGTACAATTCTTTCAACGCTTTCACTTTTAACGTCACCGTGTCGAACGTGACCAAACCAGATGAGAACATCAGTCTCTTTGAGTGCATGCTCAGATACGCCCTGATCTGGATCATCAAGACAGGCTGTTTTGGCGTTAACGTCATCAAAAACGTTAAGGTACTCCGCAAGTGCGACATTAATGCCTTTGGGGTAAGCATATTTCGGTTCGGTGAGTTCAGACCATGCCAATACTCGAATTTTTTCCATTATTTCTCCTTTTTTTGTAGTTTGATATAGATACGGACACTAGACCGATAACTTGAAGATCGGGTCAAGACTCTCTGCATTTTTCTTCAATATTGCAAGCTCTTCATCGCTTAATGGTTTAAATCTATTTGCGACTTCCACTGCTTTTCTGAATAACCGTATATCCCCGGGCGTGACAGCCGCAGTTATCGGTTGTGAAAGTGTGAACCTTACAGCGAGATCAGTTTCCTCCGGTTCAGTGACAGGCTTATACCATGCCTTCGGATAATCTCTTTCCTCTTTCTCCGCCCAATGGGTCTTTGCCATAGCCTTCAGTGCAAAGATACCCATTTTCTTAGATTTAGCCTTTTCTACTACTTGTGGTCCAAAGCCTGCTTTAAGATAGCAGACCCAGTTGATAGGGAATAGAACACTGTCAAAATCGAATATATCCATCAACTGAACAGCGATCTCAGCAGAATGTGCCGAAAAACCCAGATAACGCACCAAACCCTTTTTCTTAGCATCTTCAAAAGTTTTTATAGCTCCATTTGGACCCATAGCTGTTTCAAGGTCTTCTTTGGTAGTCATACCGTGAAGCTGATACAGATCAAAATGATCAGTTCGGAGTTTTTTCAAAGATTGCTCTAGTTCCTGTTGAGCCTCATCTTTTGTTCGCTTTCCGGTCTTGCAGGCAAGGAATACGTCCTTGCGGTATGGTTCAAGAGCCAGACCAAGGTGATCCTCCGCATCCCCATAAGACGGTGCAACGTCAAAGTAGTTTATGCCCTTTTCGATAGCTTCACTGACATAGGTATTTGCATCTTCTTGTGGAACACTCATCACGATTATCCCGCCAAAACCAATAATTGAAAGCTTATCTTCTTTATTACCATATTGCCTTTTTTCCATTTTTCCTTTATCCTCTGTTTTATTCTCGGTGGCATTTGCCAGATTGGTTAAAGTATCTGCCCCTATTGCAGTCATTGCTACAGCAACGCCTGTAGTCTTTATAAAATCCCTCCTAGTAATCTTTTCGTCTTTTTCCTCCACCTATAATCAACTCCTTTTTCAAAACATAGTTTACAATCAAGATAACAAATTTTGAGAAGATGCAAGATACAAGCAGGATACTCATCACTATCATGAATCTTGTATCTTTTCTTCTATCTGTGACAAAATTCTAACTCTTTAATCTTGATTTGTGAAGGCTTCTACGACAGCCACCGCATTTTCCGTTGGCGTTTCGGGTTGTAATGGCTTGGCAGGCGATAAAATGAAACCGCCTCCACGCCCAACTTCCTTACAAAGCCGATGAATCTCTCTTTTAATCTCATCAGGAGTGCCATAAGGGATCGTGCTTTGAGTTCCCAGACATCCCCAGAGTGTAATTTTATCACCCCATTTTTTCTTCAACTCGTAAGGATTCATTCCACGAGCTTCAGGTTGTACGCTTTCCAACACATCCAACCCCATCTCGATTACGTCGGGCATAACGTCCACCATTGAGCCACAGCAATGGCTTATAACGAGTTTTCCTTTTGCATGAACTGCATCATATATCTTTGCCCATCTTGGCTTCAAGAACTTTCGCCATAATTCGGGACCGAGTATAATTCCTCTCTGATCACCCCAGTCGTCACCGAACATTATAGCATCTATCGGCAGATCGGCAGTGTAATCCACGAATTTCAGATAAAGGTTCATCAAATTATCCAGCATTTCCTCGTAAAAATCAGGCGATATAACAGAATCCATGAGGATATTCTCAAAACCTCTGAGACTCCAGCTTATCTCGAACAATCCCCACCCTAAACCACCAATGAGGAATTTGTCTTTGTTATTATCGCATATTTTTCGTGACTGCTCTCTTAGGTCAGAGTTGAAGAAACTTTCGGCTGTGGGGAATTTGTATCCATCTAGCGATGCTTTTTCAAGAGGTGCTTTCTCAAGATACCATGGACGGCGATCTGTTCGCCAGATAACTCCATAAGGATCAATCTCATGAGCGTCATCAACATGGGTACGTGCCATAGTATACAAAGCCGCAACGTGAACCATGTATGGAGTAAGTTTCTTACGCCATTCCGTTCCACCATAGTATTGATCTAAGCGGATTGCAACATCTCCCTCAAATCCGAGAGTAAAAGGCACTGGATTTGTCTCTTTATGATGTATTTGTTCCATCACTATCTCTCTTGGTGTCATAAGTTTCCTCCTATAAGTAATCGTTAAAAATGAGTTTTAAATTGTTTCACCAATCTGTGACGACTGGCGGATGTGGAGTTTCCGCAGTTCCAACAGCAAATAGCAATTCCTCCATCAAGTCAAGTTTCAGATTACGGTAAACTGGATTATTAAACAGATTTCTGTGTTCAAAAGGATCATTCTGCAAGTCATATAATTCACCATCACGAAGATACGGAAAGACCGATATACGCCAGTTCTGCTTATATATCGTATAGTGATGATACTCTGGAGATGCTTTACTCCATCCTGCCTCAAACGCATAATCTCTTTTTGGAGACTCACCCGGACGTGGTAAGATGACTCCCTGCACACAATTGGGAATATCAATGCCACACGCATTAAGAAGCGTAGGCATAACGTCAACATTACTATTTATAGTATCCACAACACCCGATTCACAATCAGGATCAAATATGATCAGTGGTACGTTCAAAAGCGAACGACAGGGCATCTGTCCCTTATACAAAAAATGGTGATCGCCCATAAAATCACCATGATCGGATGTAAACGCTATAACGGTATTTTGCATCAGCCCCTTTTCTTCTAGCTTTTTTATCACTCTACCGACTGAGTAGTCAATCAATGTGTTCATTGCATAAGTATGTGCCAAAACCTGCTGATAAGCATCCCCTTTGAGATCAGGATGGAAATGCGCTCCACCGTCTGTGGGGAATGGATTTCCGAGCATTGCCTCACGATATGGCTTGGGTTTGCTTTCATTTTCGCCTTCAACAGCGTGAGGTGCAGGAAATGTCACGTCATCAAACATCGAATGATAAGGTGCAGGAGGAGTAAAAGGATGATGCGGATCAGGAAATGAAACTTGTATGTAAAATGGAGAATCACTGATCTCGTCGAGATATTCAATTGCTTGATCTGCTACCCACGTACTATGATGCGCTTCCAGAGGCATGTTAGACTTCCAGCAGGAAAATTGTGGGAAAGCAAGGTTCCCATGAGCATTCTCGATTCCAAGTTTTATATCAGGGAAGTTCTTTTTTCTCCACCAGCCATAAGCGCCTGTGCAACCTTCGCCATGAACAACGGTAAGTGCTACTCGTTCAAATCCGTAATAAGGTCCAGTCCAATCTCGAAGTTCGCCGGAATTCCATCTTGCATAACTTTCAAGTGAAACGTCACCTTCATAAGGCTTGTAAGTCTGAAAGTGTAGCTTTCCAAAGGCGGATGTATGGTATCCGTTTTCGTGAAAGACTTGCGGTATTGTGACTTCACGTTTTGGCAGATCAATGCCATTGTCAATTACCCCGTTTGCTTGAGGATACCTGCCTGTGATAAAAGCGCATCTGCTTGGCATACAGACAGGATTTGTGGAGTAATGCTGAGTATATAATATGCCACGATTGGCAAGCATATCCAGATTAGGGGTGTGGGCAATAGAGTTTCCCATACAGCCCAGACTATCCCCTCGCTGTTGATCCGTACAAAAAACAATCACGTTTTTCCTATCAGCCATCTTGTACTCCTTCAAATTATCTTGCAACAGAAGCCTTTATCGAACCCCATGCAACAGAAAGCTTAGAGTTTGACTCTACCGCAACAGGAGTTTTCATGACTTTCTTTATCTCATCAGACCCGATGGCATTATTCCACATCATAAATTCGTCTATCGCACCATTTAGATTGAAACTCGGATCATGAGGAGCGGCAGAACCGATAAGCAGATTAGATTCATCATATTGAATTTTTCCGCTTACATCACTTGTTGCGGCTTCATCTCCGTTTATATAAAGTATAAGTTTTTTTCCGTCATAAGTTCCGGTTATGAAGAACCACTCTTCTGAAGGAAGTGGTTGAGCATAGCTTGCATTTAGCCAACCTCCAGTATTGACCCACCACTTGAGAGCATTACCTTCAAGCCTTATATCGAATCCCTTGCCGTTTGGTATCTGTTTACGTACGAACTCGTAATTGCCATTATTTACGTTGAGTTTTGCCCACATAGCAATTGATATTTCTGAGGCGGGCTCAGGATCGTCACCTTTTTTGATCTCGACCTCAGCACCCTTGCCGTCAAACTCAAGGGCTTTATTAAATTTTCCATCAACCCACTTTGGATTATTAACCAATGTGCCGACAACACCTTTGACTCTATCCTTTGTCGTATTACCATCGCCTTCATCAAAGCTGAAGTAAAGAACGAGGTCTGCCATAGCCGTGCCTGCAAAAATAATGTTTATTATTAGTAACCACAACAATAGTTTTTGGGGTCTTCTCATATAAAAAATCTCCTTTGTTATAAACTGATTAAATGGGTTTATAGTCATAAAAAATTCAGAAAAACACGGAGATACTGATTAATCATAACTCAATAAGCCTGACGGAAATCTAGCCATGACGGTGGTGGAAAATCCTTTCGCACACGCTTACGGAGTTCATCGTCAATAGGGATATTTTCCTTTGCAGAGATACGCCTTTCGTGCAACTCGAACCACAGATCACTAAGGCTAACCTCTCCCTCACGTATATCTGGAACGACAGGACGGCTTTGTAATATTTCCTCAACACGCTTGAGATCATTCATCTTCATTGCGGCACTAGCTTCCATGATCCTCATACGACCAACTTGACGCACCTCTTGAGGGAGTCCGTCCATGAAATTCAGCATTTCTTTAGGCATATCCACGTCAAGCAAAGCCTGACAACATTCAAGTGCAAGGCTTGATACGTGCGGAACCATTTTACTTGCTTTGAGCAATAAGTCTGCCGAATCTTTGATATTGCCTTCACGTTTCAGCATTACAGCCAGGTTGCGATATGCCCATGAGGATTCCTCTAATGACAGCGATCTTTTCCACGCCTTACGTGCTTTATCGAAATCCTTTTCATGATAATACATTACACCAAGATGTAACCATGACAGCCAGTTATCACTCTGACCATCATTAACAGCCTTTTCGAGAAGCTTATGCCATTCTGATTGTACCATCCACGCCCCGGGTATGTCCAAAGGTGTTTTATCAGCTATCACACCTCTATCCAACAGTTTAAGCCATGGGGACTGATCATCCGTAAGTGTGTCGTCGCTAAACACAAGAGCAGATGAGCAGAATGGCTTCTCATTAGCCTTTATCCTTCGATGGCGTTCCAACGCACCCCATCCAGAACCTTTCTGAATTGTTACTTCTGGTGATTTATCCGCTATACCACTGCTTTCAGTCAATTTATTTTCCAGTATATCCAGAGGCATTTTTTTAACAAGTTTTTCATTAACGGATTCATAAGCAGATTTCCAATCACTTCCATGAACGATCTCTGGATCCGCCTGCATCATTCCATAAGCCTCAAGCCATGTCCATTCAGTATTAGCGGGCATCTGGATGTATTCCGATTGCGTCCTTGCCAGACCAGCCTGTATCTCGATATACTGAGATTTTGGGACGGATAGAAATTCCTGCCAGTGTCGTCCACCAGCACCCATACCCCAGACGAACATTTTCCGTCCTCTCAATCGTGACGTGGAAGTTTGAATCAATCCTTCTCCGTTTTCATCAAGAGAAGCTATCCATGGCTGTCTGTCAGGTTCTATGCAGTAAAAGCAATCCGCAGAGCGATTGAAGTTCACAGGATACGACTGATCCATCCCATCATCATAAGGTATTGGAACAAGCGTCATTTTTCCATCGTACCCGTGCCTGTATGCCTGTTCCGCCGGTGCAATCACTCGACCTTTTGGCAATTCAGGAACCGCTATGTTTGACCACCAGTACATCGGTATCTCATTATCATTTGGGTTAGTTAATTTCATACGAACAAAAAGGAATTCCGATCCATCTGGCAGGAAGGCATCAATCTGATATGGTATCAAGCGAACACGATCCCATTCATACATCCGTAATACAGGCAGGTTTTCATCACCTTTCACTTTTGCGACAAATAAAGGTGAACAAGTATGCGTTGTATGTCCCCATATCCCCACGTTCCATTCCACGCCACCGCTGAACCATGCGTTTCTGATAGCAAGGTTACATGGCTGAAATACCGGGTTGACGTAAAGCAATTCACGTTTGGAAGGCTTATGAATAAGCGACCACAAACGCCCTCCAAATTCAATCAGGAAAGTGGCTTTCAGTATCTCGTTCTCTAAAATGACTAACTTAAACTCTCGATCTTTCTTTACACGGTCATAATTATCTTGAAGTCTGTGAGGTAAACATCCATCAAATGACGGTAATGGGTTTTCCGTACCAAGATTTGCAGAAGGCATTTTGTAGGTTTCGACTCTAAAATTGCTCATTTTTTTATCTCCATACTAATACTTGACTAGATTAATCCTTTATCTTAATAAGAAAGACTAACAATTCCCCCTTTGAAAAAGGGGGTTAGGGGGATTTAAAAAGTCATAAATAAGGGGGAATTATAAATCATTGGGATATTTCTACTATTATAATGTCTATGCCGCTCAAGTTCAATGATTATCTTGTATGTTTCAATCTAACTAATTTCATTCACATCTTGGAATCTAGACTTTTTTATTGTATAATCTATGTGTAAGGAGGTTCAAGATGAACAATAAACAAATAATTGGTCTTATTGGTATCGTGTTAATAATTATGGGGTTGTTTATACCCCTTGCCAGAGTTGAAGTTCCGATTAAAGGCTGGATCAGCTTTAGCTTTTTCGAGAGTAACAAGATGGAATCTATTATTGTGATGGGTCTGTGTGCCATATCTCTGGTGCTGATTCTATCTAAAAGAAAAATGCTTTTGTGGTTTTCAAATATTGCTACTTTCACGGTTACTTTAATCCCTGCTGTGCAGACTACACGAAGACTGATGTCTGCTAAATCCACAGCAGAAAAAATACTTGGTGAAAAACTAGCGAATAAGTTAGCAGATAAGCTAACCGATTTTGCTATGGGAAACGTACACATATATTGGGGGTTGGTATTCCTTATATTAGGTGTAATCCTCGTTTTTGTTTGTGCGATATTATTAGGCAGGACTAAGAAAGAAACTGCGAAGAAACCAGTGTAAAACTAATTTAATTGACCACTAATACACAAAGATAGATAAATAATGCTTAATGTGCTATTGCATAATTTATTACAATGCCTGAAGTTTCTGGTTTTGCCATGGCAATATGATGTGAAGAATGGAATAAAGAGGAAAGGCATCAGAATTGCCCTTTACTTCGGATTTTGCTCACTGTGCATTATTGTCTTGCTTCTGCTATTCATGGTGATTGGGAAGATATTCTTTCCAATTCCCATGTATCGCTTGAAGCCGATGCCGTCTGTGGTAGTCTTTGATCGCAATGGGAAGATTCTGCGCGGTTTTACTGCACCAGATGAAATGTGGCGAATACCTGCTGAGATCAAAGACGTATCCCCAAAGCTTCAAATGGCTGTTTTGAATTACGAAGACCGATGGTTCAGGTTTCACTTTGGGGTTAATCCTATTTCCATTGCCCGTGCATTGATTACAAACGTAAAAGCGGGTGAGATAGTGTGCGGGGGATCAACTATCACCATGCAGGTTGCGAGGATGATGGAACCCAAGCCGAGAACATTTAAAAGCAAGCTGATCGAAATTGTAAGGGCATTCCAGCTTGAGCTTTCGTTCAGCAAGGACGAGATACTTGAGTTTTACTTCAATCTCGCACCTTATGGAGGGAATATAGTTGGTTCATCTTCAGCATCTTACTTCTACTTCAATAAAGATCAGAAGGGTCTCAGTCTTGGCGAATCAGCCTTGTTAGCGGCTATACCTAACTCACCCACAGTTCTAAGACCAGATGCCTCGCCGGGTTGGAAACCGCAGGAGCATCCAGTCCGACAGGTTCGTAATAAAATTTTAATGCGTCTTTTACAAAATCACAAGATCACCCGTCAGGAGTTTGACGAAGCGATCAGTGAACCGATACCAACAGAAAAGTTCCCTATGCCCTTTATTACTCCGCAGTTAGCATTGAAACTAAAGAATATATATCCCGGCGTCAACAAGATCGTATCTACAATAGACAGCAACATTCAATTACTTGCTCGTGACACGCTCAGAAAGCGTTTAGCGCCTTTAAGAGATCAAGGGGTTACAAATGGTGCTGTTGTGGTCATGGATACAAGGACTCACGAGGTACTGGCAATGGTAGCATCTGCGGACTTCTTCGATAGTTTCGCAGAAGGTCAGGTAAATGGCGCAATGTCTATACGTTCACCGGGGTCTGCACTGAAGCCGTTTGCTTATGCGCTTGCCTTTGATCGTGGGCTAATATCGCCAGAAAGCCTGTTAGCTGACGTACCTATTGATTATTCTGGGTACAGACCTGAGAATTATGACGAGAAGTATCGAGGCGCCGTAACTGCAAGGGAGGCTTTGTGCCATTCCCTCAATGTTCCTGCTATCAATCTTTCTGCAAAGCTCGGTGAGAATAGCATTTATGAGTTCCTGAAAGACGCAGGCATTACAACGCTGACTGAACCAGCAGAGCATTATGGACTTTCGCTGATACTTGGAGGCTGTGACGTCACTTTGCTTGATCTGACGAACCTTTACGCAGGGCTTGCTAACATGGGCAAGTTTGCTCCGTATAAACTTATACTAAGTGAGGCTCAAAGCAAAAAGGGATTCGATCTTTTCGCAAAACGTGAAAATGAGATTGTTCCTCCACATCTTGACAAAAGCATGTCCAGAAGCCTTCTGAAAGAAGGTACAGCGTTCATTATTACAGAGATACTGTCAGAGGTGGAACGCCCTGATCTTCCAACGTGCTGGGAGTCCGCTGTCAATCTTCCAAAGGTCGCATGGAAAACCGGTACGTCAAGAGGACACAGGGACGCATGGAGTATCGGTTATACACCAAATTATACAATAGGCGTATGGGTTGGTAATTTCAATGCTTTAGGCTCACTAGCAATCGTTGGCGCAGAGTCAGCGGCTCCTGTCCTTTTTGACCTGTTCAATGCCCTTGCGCCAATATCTGACAAACAGTGGTACGTCCAGCCATCTGATGTCAAAGAGCGTGATGTATGCTCATTGAGCGGCATGCCGATGTCTTCGCACTGTCATCAGGCAAAAAGCGAGTTTTATATTCCGGGCGTATCGCCAAATCAGGAATGTAATATGCACAGGGCAATCGCTATTGACAAAGAAACAGGCATGCGTCTTTGCTCAAACTGCCGAATCGGTAGAGATTATGAAACAAAGACTTTCGTGATCTGGCAACCAGAGATCGCAACGTGGCTTGAGCGAAACGGTGTAAACGTGGATAAACTCCCACCGCATTACGCAGAATGTTCTCTGGTCGCATCAGGCGAGGGTCCGATTATCCGCTCTCCATCGTCTGAATCGGAATACGTCATTCGTGAGGGCGTGGATATTGACTATCAGAAGATACTTCTTGAAGCGTCAGTATCCAATGATTGCAGGAGTATATACTGGTTCGTTGACTCAAAGATGGTCTTTAACGGGTCTCCAACAGATAAGGTTTTTATCACTCCCACGACTGGAAAACACATCATCCTGTGTATGGATGATGAGGGTCGTGCAACAAAGATGACGCTAGTGGTTAGGTAATAACAATGTAGGAAACGTTTGTAATGAATAGAAAGCTTGTTGTAATATTTGTGTGCGTTTTAGGAGTAGTCCTCTCAATAGTATTAAGCTGGGTATATTTCCACTTTTCCTATTTTGAGCCTGATACTACATCATATCTTTTTCAGGCGAAGATTTTTGCTAAAGGCAAGCTATGTTATGATGCCCCGTCGGAATATGGTTTCTCATCCTCACCTCACGTAAATATACTGAACGGCAAATGGTATTCCAAATATCCTTTTGGCAATGCACTTATGCTTATGTTCGGTGTATTTTTCAACGCACCGTGGATCATCCCTGCAATAATGACCGGGCTTACACTATTATTACTCTATCTCATATTACGAAAAACGTACAACACAAACGTTGCAATGATCGCAATTATTCTTGGACTTATATCACCGGCAACTCTGGGAATGGGATGTAACTGGTTCAGTGAGTCAGTCAGCAGGTTTTATCTAAGTGATTTCAGATAAATTTCTGGACAATAACACATGAAAATGGTATCCTGCTCTCATAAAAAATACTTTTGGAGGACAGAATATATGAAGCAAATAGATTACGTTCACTCT
>Ga0315279_10001019_pt1 | contig 48742 bp, 36 predicted proteins | sample YL17G06_20_MG_FD_203694 | JGI IMG/M metagenome (GOLD analysis project Ga0315279, IMG submission 203694) | Sediment microbial communities from Yellowstone Lake, YNP, Wyoming, USA - YL17G06_20 | ecosystem: Environmental > Aquatic > Freshwater > Lake > Sediment | place: USA: Wyoming | collected...
AATGGTGCAGCAGGCCGTCCAAGTGGATCCCGTTCCGTACCAGGCAATTGTCAAGCATGTCCGAGACCATAGAAAAGCCCACCACAATGTGTAGGGGGTACTTGAGTCAAGTAAATACCCCCTTTTTCGATATTCCTTGTTCGATATTCAACATTCCTCATCTGATTGCCTGAGCAGTCCCGGCACAATGCCCAGCATGGCTGACGCCAGTAGAATTGGTACAGGGTTTGGCCTGACAGCGGATTTTTTGTATGTTTTGATGGGAGGATAAACTATGAAGGTCATTCAAGTTTCAGATGAGCTTTACGACAGACTCAAAAATTGTGTCGTTGACCCTTTCGACGATACGCCGGAATCTGTTATCGGTCGATTGATAGAGATCTCGGATAAAGCTAAGAGCAGGTGGTCGCCGTTGGATGCCCACGTAGAAACTGGCCAGCCCGCCGCTGTCGAGGCAAATTCTCAGAATAGGCAGCCTGAACGTTCGCCGCACTGGAAGGAACGCGCCGAGGTCGTCCTGTAGACAGGCCTATAACTCGTGCAGCATTTTGACCGCCTGTTTGACCACGATATCGGCTGCCGCTGGCGCAAAGGGACTGCTCTTGATTTCATACCCATCTTCTATGTGCAAGTGGGCGGGCGCCAGGTAGCCGACTGCACCATTACAATGTGCGATAACAAACGTGTGTTTATACGGTGAGGCAGCCTTTATTGCCATACCGATTTCCGTCAGCACCTCGCAGCCGATACCAACAAATGCGATGTCACCAACTCGCCCTGCTGTTAAAGCCAACGGTGTGGGCGGCAAATCTTTCTCCTTAGGAGTTTCATCACTTGGTTTGCTCGGCAGTTTGAGTATCGTAAAAGCGGTGTTGATTTCTCCGCCCTGCTGCGCCGGGGTTTCAATGCCGCGATAAACGTGCACTATTTCTTCGCCCAGCATAGTTCCCAGCAGAACCGGCTCCGGAATCCAGCCGGGCTCATCGTTGAATGCCGGAAGCACCCTGAACCAGGGGTCGATATTGCCTGACGCCCCGGCAAATGCCGGTGCAATTTTACCATCGCCGAGAATCTTCTCGACAAACTGCTCAGCCAATCCCAGGACGTCGCTGCTGACGGCATAATTCCTAGGTCCCAGACAGGTGGCGTGGGTGGCATAGTCGAATAGTGCCGCAATGGCATTACCATCAGGTTTTGCCAGCTTGACGACCAGGACTTCTTTGTCGGTCGGGCCGTATGGATTGCGTCCGAGCCTTATTGAGCTTTGGCCTGAAGCACTGATATTTAGCTCCCGTCGATTGGCGCCGATTGGGCAGTAGCCGACGCCTGAGCCCACGCTGACCGGGCCCACGTCGTTAAGTGCATCGCGGATTGCCTTTATTAGCTTGCCTTTTAAGCCTTGCGTATACTCCAGATTATTCGGGTGCCCCTTTTCCTTATTTATGGTCGGGCTTGGCGCACTGTGCGTATGTATGGCACTAAGAAATAATTCGGACGGCTCCAGTTTGCATTCCTCCAGGATGGCTTTGGTCATATAGTCAGCGGTGCCGTCGTAAAAGCCGATAAGGTCCGTTGACACCAGGACGAGTCGCTTTCCGTTATTCTCAAATGCAACCACCCGCGCGGATAACGGGTCGTGAACGCCCTGGGATAATTCGGTTCGACTCGCATAGCCGGCCATCTTCACAGGCTTTTCGGGCGTTATGTCAATTTTTGCAGTGCCAGCACGCAACGAACTGGCCGACTGCTTAGCTTGTAGGACCGATGTGGCCAGAAAAACGCAAATGGTTGCGACCATTGCTGTACAGACCTTTTGCCCATGCAACATTAGTGACATCGTTTTCATTGGTTTGCTCCATTGCGCTGCTGCCGAATATATTTGCCAATCGTCTCTACAGTGTCGATCCACAATCCGTTAGCGGGGTCCTGGGCGTACCGGCAGACGGACTCGAGAGTAGAAGTCGTGACAGTCTGGTGTCCGGCAGGGCCGATTTCGTGCCCGAAAAAAATAAGCCAGCGGCCCTCGGCTACCGCCTTATCAATGAGCTGCCTAGCCTGGTCGAAACTCAAACCATCGAGCGAGACGCCCGTTGCCTGTGCCAGGTCGCAGAAATTAGGGTCGTTACCCACCTCGTCGTATGCTCCGCGGCCGACGATGAATCGCTCCGCCACGAGGGGCACGTAGCTTTTGACGGACATGCCTCTACCAACAAATTTCTGCCCACAAGGATAGGCAAATGTTGTCGGTTTTACGCCGAGCAGTCGCTCAATAGCTGCGCTGGCCTGGTCCAGCTCCAACCGCATCGCTTGCAGGCTGTAATTTTCCAGAGCCTTTTCGCCAGACCACGAGAAGTTGCCCGAGCAGGGATGTCTCAGCGTATGATTACCGATTTCGTGACCATTAGCCGCAGCTTTTTTCCAGCCGGCCAACCGCTGCTCAACCCCGCTGGGAACAACATAAAAAGTAGCTTTAATGCCATAGCCATCGAGCATGGGCAGACCACGGTCAACCTGGCTGAGCCGAGCATCGTCAAAAGTAATACTGATTGCTGCCCGTTTCCCGTTAGGCCAGCGGAAACTACTCTGTTCTGTTCCCGCTGTGCGACAACCACTTAGACCGGCAGCCGCACAAAGAAGTACTACCCCTGCGACAATTTCCACTCCTTCGCTACGCTCAAGGACAAGATTCTTCATAATTGTCAATCTTCAGTCTGTAATTGTCGATTGTCAATTGTCAATCTGCTCCAGGGCATGATTTTAGTGGAAGTGATGGCACTGGATTTGGTATCATTTAATCAAAGCAATGATAAAGGTAGAGATTGCAAATCTTGTTATCTTATGCGCTGCAGCAGCGTTGGTGCTAGCAGCATCCGGTTCGGCTTCGGGCAGCTATGTTCCAAATGAGATAATTGTAAAATTCAGTGAGGCGCCGTCTCTCGTCTCTCGTCCATCATCACTCGCCGGACGATGGACGAAGGAGGACGGAGGACGGACGTATACTGTCCGGCGGCTCAAGCCTCTGTTGGAAGACTTTCAACAGAAACAACAGCAGCTCAAATCCCTTCAAAAGAAGAACGTTGGGCTTCTAACAGGAAAAGAAAAACGCATCCTGGCCAGACTTGAGCGCACCGCCCAGGACGCAAGTGTTCCCGACCTGGGCAGGATATACACGATTGAGCTCGATCGCAGGCCGGGACAATCAATGGCTAAGCCATCAATTGAAGAGGTGCTCCAGGCATACCGCAGCGACCCCAATGTTGAATACGCCGAGCTGAATTACATTGTCTCAGTAAGCTCGGCGGCGGCAGCCCCATCGCCGCGGGAACCCAATGATCCTCTCTATTCTGCTCAATGGTCTTTAGATAAGATTGATGCTGCGGAGGCGTGGGACATCAGCACCGGAGGTCTGCCGACCATTGTAGCGGTCGTGGACTCAGGCGTGGACTACAACCACAGAGACCTGCGCAATAATATGTGGGTGAACCAGGCGGAGGCCAGCGGTCTGGCAGGCGTCGACGACGATCAGAACGGTTATGTTGACGATATATACGGCTATAACTTCGTCTATAACAACGCCGATCCCATTGACGATCACGGTCATGGCACACATTGTGCCGGCATAATTGCAGCCCAGGCAGATAATGGGCACGACATTGCCGGGATTTGCTGGAATACAAAGATAATGGCCATCAAGTTTCTTGGCTCGCTCGGTGAAGGAACTACCGCTGACGCTGTGCTTTCCATATATTACGCCGTCGCCAACGGTGCTGATATTATCTCCTGCAGTTGGGGCAGCAGCGAGGAGTCAAAGGTGCTGCAAGATGCCATTGACTACGCTTACAGCCAGGGCGTGTTTGTGGTAGCCGCAGCCGGCAACGACAATTCCGACAAGCCTTATTATCCAGCCGGTTATCCACACGTGATCTCGGTGACGGCAACCGATTCTGACGACAAGAAATGGTACCTTTCCAATTACGGCGACTGGATTGACATTGCCGCACCGGGAGCCGACATCTTGTCGCTAAGGGCCGAAGGCACTTCCGAGGGCAGAACCTACGGACGATATACAACTATCATGTCGGGGACATCGATGGCTGCCCCACATGTCGCCGGTGCTTGTGCGCTTTTGCTGTCAGCCAATCCATTACTGACGTATGCAAAACTGTACGACACGCTGGTAAAAACCGCCGACCCGATTGCGCCGGGAATCTGCGACAGTGATGGGCGACTCAACCTTTTCAAGACAATGCACGCGGCTATTCCCTCACGAGGATATATTACTCTGGACCACGACTATTACGCTCGTCTCAGTCGGGTCGGTGTTCTATTGGCGGATTGGGATGTCAAAGGCAACGACAGTGCCGAAGTGATTCTGATGACTAAGGAAGGTGACTCGGAGACGCTTATCCTAGGGCAAACGACTCCGACATTGGGTATTTTTACCGGGGGCATTTCTATTGATGCAGGCCAGCCTACCGCCGAAGACGGCACGCTCCAGGTTTCCGATGGCCAGGCAATTGCTGCCATTTATTTTGATGCCAACGACAGTGCCGGCGGCGCCACCGTGGCGATGGATAGCGCATCTGCGGATTATGAGCCGGCGGCGGTCTTGCTCGTTCAGACTAAGACGGTGGGCGGGGTGGCCACGATAGAGATTGTCACTGACGAGCCGACAAAGGCTAAGATTCGATGTGGTCTGGCCCCTGGCGGACCGTACACTCTGACCGGCCAGGACATTGTCCTGAGCATATATCACAACGTCAAGCTGCAGCTTCTGTCGCTGGCGACCGAGTACTTTTTTGTCGTAGACCTGGTCGATGTTGCGGGTAATAAATCAACGGCGGACAATGGGGGACTGTGCTATTCGTTTAGTACGCCCACAGAATTTGCCGGCTTCTACGTGCCGAGCGTCTATTCGACCATTCAGGCAGCGGTAGACGATGCCTCCGACGGCGATACAGTCTGGGTTGCGGACGGCAAGTACAGCGGCGAAGGAAATTATGATATTGATTTCAAAGGAAAGGCTATCACGATAAGAAGCGAAAACGGGCCGGAAAACTGCATTGTCGATTGTCAACAGGAGGGTCGCGGATTCAATTTCCACAGCGGCGAAGACGTGAACACTGTTCTGGATGGCTTCACCGTCACCAACGGCAATCCCGGCAGATATGGCGGCGCGATCAGGTGCACCGCCAGCAACCCGATGATTAAGAACTGTATCATTGTCGGAAATGTAGCCAGTGACAACGGCGGCGGCATGTATAACTGTTACAAAAGCAGCCCCACCGTCATCAACTGCGTGTTCAAGGCAAATTCTTCGGAATCCACCTGTGTCATGGGCAACGGCGGCGCAATATCCAATGTGGTGGGCAGCAATCCTGTTCTGATTGACTGCAACTTCGCCGACAACGTTGCAAGCTACAGCGGCGGGGCGATGCAGAATAGCGCAGACAGTAGTCCCACCATAACAAGGTGCATTTTCCGCCACAACTCAGCAAGGTGGTCCGGCGGCGCAATATTCAACACCAACCGCTGTAGTCCTGTCATCAGCCATTCTGCTTTTGCTTTGAACTGGGCCAAAGACGGCGGAGGCGGCTTATGTGACTACTACAACAGCAATGCAAGAATCAGCAACTGCATCTTTAGCGGCAACTCCACATCGGATAACGGCGGAGCGATGAAAAACTACCAAAGCTCCCCAACGCTGACTAACTGCACCTTCAGCGGAAACTCGGCGGAATCCTCCGGCGGTGGAATATGGAACGGACCCGAAAGCAGTGTGATTCTGGATAACTCCATCCTGTGGGACAACAGTGACAGCAATGGCGTACACGAGGCCGCCCAGATTATGGATACGCAAGCCGATAAAACCTCGACCATCAGTTATTGCTGTATTGCCGGCTGGACCGGCACATTGAGTGGGACGGGCATCATGTCCACCGACCCGCGTTTTGTCGACGCCGCAAATGGCGACTATCACTTAAAAAGCGAAGGTTGGCGCTGGGATACGCAGCGCAAACGCTGGCATTATGACGCGATAACCAGCCCATGTATTGATGCAGGCAATCCTGGTTGGCCGCTGGAGGATGAGCCGACAACTATCCCCGACGACCCGGATAACGTATGGGCAATCAATCTGCGGATCGATATGGGTGCATACGGCGGCACTACCGAGGCAAGTATGCCTCCACACGATGCGACAGTGCTGGCCGACATTACCAACGATGGCTTTGTCACAGGACGAGATTTCTCAGCCCTTGTGCGATTGTGGATGAAAAAGGCCGACAATCTGCCTGCCGACCTCTCGCGCGATAAGATTGTGGATATAGCAGACCTTATGCTGCTATCAAAAGACTGGCTAAAGTACCGCTCGGGCGCATCACCGGTTGTTAGTATTATTAGCCCTGCTAACGGCGCCTTGTTACAGAGACGCCAGGGCGACTCGATTGAAATTCAGGCCGACGCCTGGGACTTTGACGGTACCGTGCACAAAGTGGAATTCTTCGCCGGTTCTACCAAAATAGGTGAGGATATTGACGGCTCTGACGGCTGGAAAATGGATTGGCTGGACTTTGCCATGGGCGACTTTTCCATCACAGCCAGAGCGACAGACAATAGCGGCGTAACGACAGTCTCGCTGCCGGTGACAATCACCGTGATACCACCTCGATGAGGGGAAGCTATGTCACTCGAAAATATCAAGGGCATGCTGGCCAGCGCCAGAGCTGGCAAGTATGCAGTCGGGGCTTTCAACATCCTCGATTACAACTCTACCAAAGCGGTGGTCAGGGCAGCCGAACAGATTGATGCCCCGGTTATTATTGCGACCTCAGCCAAGACAGTTACATTCTGGGGCAGCGGCGCCATCGTGTCGTGGGTAAGAGAGCTTGCTCTTCTCTCAAAGGTGCCGATTGCTTTACACCTTGACCACTGCAAGGATTTGAACCTGATTAATGAGTGCATCGAGGCCGGCTGGACCTCCGTAATGATTGACGCATCGTCAAAACCCTTTGAGGAGAATCTTGCCACCAGCCGTCGCGTGGTGGAAATGGCCCGGCCAAAAGGTGTCACCGTCGAGGCTGAGTTGGGGGCGATTGTCGGCGTTGAAGACGACATTCACGTCAAGCACCAGGACTCCCACCTGGCGGATCCAAATCAGGCAGTCGAATTTTGTGCGCGGGTTCAGCCGGACTGCTTTGCGCCGGCTATCGGGACCGCACACGGCATTTATAAGGGGCAGCCAAAAATTGCTTATGACAGGCTTGAGGAAATCGCTGTTAGGACAAGGATTCCCATAGCGCTGCACGGCGGGACGAGTCTGGCAGATGAGGTATTCAAAAAGTGCATCGCTCTGGGTTGCGCAAAGGTAAATATATCCACGCAGCTTAAGTACACATTCATAGATGAATTTGTCGCTTATCACCGCGCAAAGAGCGCTGAATACGACCCTCTCAAAATCATTGAAGCCCAGTTCAATAAACTCAAAGAGGGTATAATCGAGAAGATAAGACTTTTCGGCAGTGCCGGAAGGGCTTGAGCCCGCAATATTTAGCCCCGCAATTTATTGCGGGGTCCGTCGCCGTCCCGGCGACGGCTAAACAGGTAGCGCAAAAGGTTAGCGATGAGAAAACGGCTTAGGGCACTAATTTTTGATTGTGACGGCGTTTTGGCTGATACCGAGCGCGACGGGCACAGAGTGGCCTTCAACAGGGCATTTGCCAAAAAAGGCTACGGCATCGAGTGGGACGTAGAACTGTACAAAGAGCTGCTTAAAATTGCGGGCGGCAAGGAGCGAATGCGATATTATTTTGACCGGACCGTCTGGCCTGAAGATGTGCCGGACAAAGACGACCTCATTAAGGAGCTACACAAACTCAAAACCGATTTGTATATGCAGATTATTGAGGAGGGCTCCCTGCCCCTGCGGCCGGGCGTGGCACGGCTGGTTGATGAAGCTATAGCTGGCAGGATCTCTCTGGCAGTATGTTCGACCTCAAACGAACTGGCGGTGAATCTGCTTGTTGAGAGACTATTGGGGCACCAGCGCAGAGCCAAATTTGACTTGATTCTGGCAGGAGATGTGGTATCTAAAAAAAAGCCCGACCCCGAAATATATGATCTGGCGATAGAGCGTTTGGGTCTTGAAGCTGCCGAATGTGTGGTGATTGAAGATAGCCGCAACGGGCTGCTGGCCGCAAAAGCGGCAGGGGTGTGTTGCGTTATCACTACCAATGGCTACACCGAGGGCGAAGACTTTTCGGAGGCGGACATTATCGTTCCGGAGCTTGGCGATCCGCCGAATGTTCAGGTAAACTTGGAGACAATCAGGAGTATCATGAGTAGACCCCGCCTCGACAATGAAAACCGCTCCTGGGGCACACCAAGTGTCTAAAGTGCCTAAAGTGTCTAAAGTGGGCTAAAGTGACCCATAAGGGGTCATTCTGAGCGCAGCGAAGAATCTCTTTTTCATTGGCCAGATCCTTCGGCTTCGCCTCAGAGCCTGCCCTGAGCTTGCCGAAAGGATGACACAAGTGTCATTTTAGGCACTTTAGTCACTCCGCATTTTAGGCACTCTATTTGGCAAAAGACAGGAGTAGTCAAAAGTGGCAAAAACGGAGTTCAGCGCACCCCGTACTGGGCCTTATCCGGAGTTTACGCTGACAGCGGTTTTAGTGGGCTACGCATTAGGGGTCGTTATTACCCTGAGCATCGGCTACGCCTGCTTGATACTTGGCTTTTCCATCGAAGGCTCAGAGGTTGCCGCCATACTGGGCTTTGGGATACTGCGGGGGATCATGGGGCGAACCAGCCTCATCGAAAATAACATAAATCAGACCATCGCCAACACTGTTAACGCCTCATCCGCCGGCATGATGTTCACGGTGCCGGCACTTTTTATTCTGGGCCAAGCGCAGTTCAACGCCGCTTTGATGATATTGGGCTGCATCGCGGGCGGTGTCTTAGGTGTCGCCTTCATTATCCCGCTGCGAAAACAAATGATAGAGTACGAACGCCTGGCCTTTCCCGGCGGAGTGGCGGTCGCTACAATTCTTAAATCTCCCGGAGCAGGCATTTACAAGGCCGTGCTGTTACTTGTGGGAATGGCTATCAGCGGCGGCGTGTATCTTGTAAGCCAGACGCTCGCCTTAGAGCAGTTGGACGTGGGCGGCCTTATTGGGATGCCAGGTTATATGAACGGCATCTGGTATGTTTCTTTGATGACGGTTGGTGTGGGTTTCATCGCCGGAAGGGGCGGCTTTTGCTTTATTATCGGGGGCTTTGCCTGCTATTGGATTTTGGCGCCACTACTTGCTGCAATGCAGATTCTACCCTCGGCGCAGGCGCTGGAAGGTGTGAAGCAAACGATGCCTGATTATTTACGGCTGACTCTATTTAGGCCCGTGGGCATCGGTATGCTTATCGGTGGGGCACTGGCCGGCATCGTCTTAGCGCTGCCCTTGGTTGTTAGTGCTATTCGCAGTATGCACACTGCGGCAAGGCTGAAAAGCCCGCTCTCAAAAGATGAAATGCCCATCGGTTTACTATACATAGGCATTGCGTGCTCGGCGGCGCTTCTTTTTGTGGTTTCGCTGCTATCGGTCAAAGAGATGAGTCTGCTGCGAGCAGGACTGATGGCGCTTGCCGGCACGGTCTGGATCTGGATTTCGGGCGTCATCCTATCAGAGTGCATCGGGCGGACAAACTGGTCGCCGCTTAGCGGAATGACGCTTGTCGGGGTCACTATCCTGCTTGCCATAAGCAGCGGTCTTGGCGACGCCGCAGCTACCATTTCATCGGTGATGGTGGGGGCTGCCGCGTGCGTGGCAATGGCCCAGGCGACCGACCTGATGCTCGACCTTAAAACCGGATACCTTATAGGCGCCTCGCCGAAAAAGCAGCAGATATGCCAGTTCCTGTCCATCTGGCCGGGACCAATTTTGGTTATGGGGCTGATTTTTGTGCTGCACAAAGCGTACGGGCTTGGCAGCAGCCGTCTGCCAGCCCCGCAGGCCAGTGCCCTTGCTGAGACGATGCAGGCCATTTTAGGCGGGCAGGTCCCCTTGCAGAAGTACATCGCCGGTGCAGGATTGGGGGCGCTGCTTAGCGCGAGCGGCATAGGCGGACTGGGCATCCTGGTGGGACTCGGCTTTTATCTGCCGTTCGATATTGTCCTGACCTATAGCATCGGAACGGCGCTGCGGCTGCTGACGGATCGGCTAAAAGGCCAGCGGTTCAGCGAAGAGGTGGGAATTCCCGTAGCAGCCGGCTTGATTGTGGGCGAAGCCCTGGTCGGAGTCGGCTTTGCAATGTATTTTGTTATCAAAGGTGCTGTCAGCGGTTAGGAACTACTTGCTATGAAGCAGGTCGGATATGCGATGATAACTTTAGGCTTTTTGGCTGGCGCTCTGGCAGCAGTAGTGGATAAGAGCGCGGTTCAGTGGGCATATTTTGCCGGGGCACTTACTGTCGGTGCTGTTGGCATTGTGTTGGTTCGGATCGCTGGCACCAGAGGCAGTCTTGCAGAAGAGAAGCTCACTTATAATATGCAGGCTATCGAGACGAGTCTTGCGCGGATAGTCGAGAAAATTGCCCACCTCAATGCCCAAAAGCAATCCGTTGATATTTACGACATTCGGCATCGAATTGATGAGCTTTTTCCCGGTGACTTGAGCAGTTTTGTCCAGGCCCGCCACAGCATCGCGCATGTGCATGGCTTACAGGCCTACGCCGATGTGATGAGCTCTTTCGCCGCGGGTGAGCGGTATCTAAATCGCGTCTGGTCCGCCTCGGCCGACGGTTATGTCGATGAGGTCAACATCTATCTGGATAAGGCTCAAGAGCAGTTTGCCGAGAGCCTCAACCGGATAGAGCAATTAAAAGCCCACTCTATCTGAGCACAGAGTGTTGTGGTTATTCTTATCGAGGCCGGATGTTCTTTGATTTTAGAATTGCTTTATAAAACCGATGCCCATTACCGTGGTGTCCCCGGCTGCCACGTAAGGTAGCACTTCGAAGCCGGCAAATTCGAGTTTTTTATGCTTGCCTGCGATAGTATGCCCGACGACCCAGCCGAGCGTTGCCCCGAAAACCACATCGCTTGCCCAATGGTCGCCGGTGTCCATCATCCGATAAGCTACAAGGGACGCTAAGACGTATGCGGGAATGCCCACCTTCGGCCCATAAAACTCATCCAGAACGGAGGCCACGGTGAAGGAACTCGATGTGTGCCCGCTGGGCCAGGCCCAGCTTCTATCGTTCGGCGTTTCATTGTCCCTTATGGCTTTAAGCCCGGTAGTAACCACGCCGGTAACTGCAAGGGCCGTCATCATCGTCCAGGCTCGCTCTTTGTTAAACTCGTCGCGGTTCTCTGCGGCAAGCGCGTACCACAAACTTGTGGCGGCAAAGTGTGTGCCGGGAAAACCGAGCACGTTGAGACCCTCATCGGCAAAACCGTGAAAGGTTGCGTGCTCGTCGAGATGCTCGGCTATTTCTTTATCGGCGTGTTGATGCATGGCGATACTTGCGCCGCCCGCCAGCAGCAGTGCGCAAATGTTATCTATCCTGAAAAACGTGTCACCCGAGTCTTCGAGAATCCTGTCCGGCCAATTGGCCAAATCCACCTTTGCAGATTTGAAGAAGTAACTTCCGTCCCCTGACTTGATCAGGGGTGGCTCGCTTGCTCCGGCAGCAAGGCCGATAGCGAGAATCACGCTGCCAAGAATGATCTTTAGCCACAACCCATTCCGCTTCAGTTCACTCATCTAAGACCTAATCCTCGAACGGAAGGGTTGCCGAGTAGTTTGGCGCCTCTTTGGTTATCTGTATGTCGTGCGGATGCGACTCGGTAACTGACGCCTTACTTTGTCGGACGAATCGTGCATTGTTTCTAAGCTCTTCGATATCGCGTGCCCCACAGTAGCCCATGCCGGCTCTTAGGCCGCCAACCAACTGATAAACGAATTCACTCAGTGTGCCGCGGTACGGCACACGTCCTTCCACACCTTCGGGCACCAGCTTGCTTTGCTCGGTTGCACTTTTTTGCCCATATCTTTCCGCCGAGCCTTTGACCATCGCCCCTAAAGAGCCCATGCCCCTGTATTCCTTAAACTGCCTACCCTTGTATATGACCAGTTGTCCGGGACTTTCCTTCAGGCCGGCAAACAATGAGCCTATCATAACGCTGGACGCCCCGGCGGCGATCGCCTTGGTTATATCGCCTGAGTGCGTGATGCCGCCGTCGGCGATGACCGGAATATCATATTTGTCGGCTGCCTTGGCGCAGTTCATTATCGCCGATACTTGCGGCACTCCTGCGCCGGAGATTATCCTTGTGGTACAGATTGCGCCCGGCCCGATGCCGACCTTTACCGCGTCTGCACCGGCGGCGATCAAGTCCTTAGCTGCTTCCGCGGTGGCGATATTGCCGGCAACCACGTCGATGTCGTGGCGCTTCTTGATGCCCTTTACCGTGTCGATGACATTCTGCGAATGGCCGTGAGCAGTGTCCACGACGATAATATCCACATCGGCTTCTACCAGGGCGTCAATTCGCTCGTAATCGTGCACGCTCACTGCCGCACCGACGCGGAGCCTGCCGCGCTCGTCTCTGGCTGCTCTTGGATATTGCTGAACACGGTCGATGTCCCTCATCGTAATTAGGCCGGCCAGCTCACCTTTTTTATTAACTAACAGCAGCTTCTCGATCCTGTGTTTTTGCAGAATGTCTTTTGCCTGTTCAAGCTTGATATTGGCCGGGCCGGTAACCAGATTGCTCTTTGTCATTACAGTATCTATTTTGACATCATAGTCCTTGAGAAACTTCATATCTCTGCGTGTCAGGATGCCCACCAGCTTTTTGCCGTCGACGATAGGGATGCCGGAGACGTTCTGCTCATTCATCAGCTCTTGCGCCCTTCTGACCGGCTCACGGGGCGATAATGTTACTGGGTCCAGGATGCGCTCGTTCTCGGAGCGTTTGACCTTGACGACCTCTCGCTTCTGAGCTTCGATGGAGAGGTTCTTGTGGATTATTCCGACGCCGCCTTCTTGTGCCAGCGCGATCGCTAGGGCCGCCTCGGTAACCGTATCCATAGCCGCCGAGACAATCGGGATATTTATCATAATGTTCTTGGTAAGGCGCGTGCTGGTCTCTGCTTCGCTGGGCACAAAATCGCTTTTTGCCGGTATCAGCAGGACGTCGTCGAAGGTTATGCCTTCAGCGACAATTTTGGCGTCATCCATCTTCTTCTCCAGGACAAACTGTTGCCTTCGGTCAAAATCAGAACAACAAATATAATGGGATGTGAACGCACCGTCAAACGCTATTTTTCAGCGCCTTAGTTTATGGGGCGTCGCCGTTCCGGCGACGGCTAAACACTGTCTTGAAGGAATGATCTTCAAAGATTTGTTTTGCGAGCATGGCGTATCCTTCGCCTAGCGGATGACTGGCATCCACGTATAACCTGCTGGGCAGCACCTGCGGCATAAAGTAGGCGACATTATTCTGATGCAGCCAGAGCTTTATTTCATCCTGCATTTTTCGATAGGCCTTGATATTTTCGTCTGTCATCATGTGCTCATTAAAAGGTCCAGCCAGAACGAACACCGTGTTGCCTCTTGCTCGCAGTAGCGCGATTGAACGCCGAAAAGACTGCCATTGCAGTGACGTCTCAAGCTCAACCCATTGAAAGTCTCGTTTAGCCCCCGGACCTGTGCCGGGGGCAGCCCTACCCACAGGTGGCAGGGCTAAAGGGATTTCCAGAGTAATCGCCTTTAGTGGATTTGCGTAAGGATGCTCCAGGGTCCATCTGGGCAGATCCAGGTTGTCAAAATAGGCCTGCTTCAAATGGGACGCCCACGCCAGAAAAGCTACGTTACGTTCTACTACTGTACCAATTCTCTCTGAATACGAGGCCTTGTAGCACGGGATTCTTGGTACAAACTGCGGGACGAGCTTGGGATGATTGAACTGGAATTCTTTGTCACTCTGCAGATCGTGCTTTTGCGAGCTAATCCAGAGCGGATTAAAATGCAGCAAAACGGTCTTGCCGGATATATCCCGCGCGTAATACCGCAGCAGACCCTCCAACGCGATTGGATGTATGCCATCCACGCCCAGATTGGCGAATTGCTCTTGGCCCGCAAGTTCATTAAGGTAATGTGACAATGTGCCGTCCTGGGACACGTAATGGCCCCATACGACCGAATCGCCGACTACCAGCGCTTCATAGTCAGAACAGGCCCATCGGCAGTAACGATTGAACAGCCAGTAGTCGCTGCTCAACTGGTAGGGCAGGCGATAATCCGGCCCAGGCTCAAATCTCTCCAGGCCAGACCAGAGCCTGGGCACAAAAACGAATAAGGCCGCCGCAAGAAGGCTGGCAATGAGCCATTCACTCAGCGATAAAGAGTGGGGCATACGCAGTCCACCTTCAGCGGGAGTTTCGATTTCTTTTTGCTGTGCCATATTCTTTTTGCCACAGAGAGCACAGAGAACTCAGAGGAAGTATTTTATTTTTTTATCTCTGTGAACTCTGTGTCCTCTGTGGCGCTCACCTCAAAACTGCTGATAGATAAACGCCTTCTCGCCTGAGGGGGCAAAGATAGCCAGATAAACAATCATCAGAACCACGATTGCTATGCGCACCGCTCTGGGATCAAGAAGCCGCCTAAGCCTGGATTCGCAGACAAACTGATACAGCCAGACAGCAAAGGTCAAACCCAGCGCCAACAATGGGCAATAAGGATTTGCGGCGCCGGAACCGAATATCCTGGTGACAATTAGCCAGGCGTCGGTGATGTTTTCCGCCCGGAAGAAAATCCAGGCAAACGTGACGAAACCAAACACAAGCAACTGCTTGGCGATCCTGGGCACTTTCTGCTGGTAGAACGAGGTTGTTTCCAGCTCCCGTGTCAGGCAGCGTCCAAGAGCGTGGACCACGCCCCATAAGACAAACGTCCAGGCGGCCCCGTGCCACAGGCCAGAGATTACCATAGTCAGAAACATGTTTCGATAAGTGCCGAATCTACCTTTGCGGTTGCCGCCCAGCCGGATATAGACGTAGTCTTTGAACCAGGAAGATAAGCTGATGTGCCACCTCTGCCAGAATTCACCGAGTCCCGTTGCCAAATATGGATTATTGAAGTTTAGCATCAAACGGACGCCCATCATCCGGGCAAGGCCCCGTGCCATATCCGTATAGCCGCTGAAGTCGAAATAAACCTGCCAGCAAAACAAAAAGGTAGCCAAAATTAAGGCGGGCGACTGGTACTGTTCGGGAGCACCGTACACCTTGTCAACGTACAGTGCCAGATAGTCCGCCAGGGCTATTTTCTTAAAAAGGCCGACGACAAATAGCGAAAGCCCGTCAGCGATGTCGCGCGGAGCAACCTCGGGCGTTCGACGGAGTTGCGGCAGCAGATTCTTAGCTCTTTCGATCGGCCCTGCAACCAGCCGCGGGAAAAAGGACACAAAGGCCGCGTAGGTTAGGAAGTTTTTCTCCCTCTCGATGTTGCCGTGATAATATTCGATTGTGTAGGTCATCGACTGGAAGGTATAGAAAGATAAGCCTATGGGCAAAAGCATGCCCGGCTGCGGGACAATGTATGGAATGCCCAGCCACGATAGTAAGGCATTTGCGTTGTCGGTGATGAACAGTCCGTACTTGAAAAAACTCAATAGGCCCAGGTTATTTACTATGCTGATCAGAAGCCAAATCTTGTTTCGGCCCCATCTTGCCATTGCCGAGACCACTGCATAGTCAACCGCAGAAGAATATAAAATCAGAATTGGATAAAGCGGGTTGAAGCACGCGTAGAAGAAATAGGAAGCAGCCAAAAGCAGGGGCAGTCTGAGCCTGGTGTTTTTGACAGTTAGGTAGGTCGGATATAAGATGATGAAGAATAGCGCAAACGTCCAGGTGTGAAATAGCATTTGGTTTTCCGTGGGTTTTATTTAGCCCCACAATTTATTGCGGGGTTCTTGTTTTTTATTCCATTAAAACGCGGACGTGCGCTTCCACCGAAGCAGCTAGCGCTTCCAAATGGTAGCCTCCTTCCAGAACGGATACCAGCTGGCCCCGGCAGCACTTCTCGGCTATCTGCTTGACAATCCTCGTGAGCTTGGCAAATCCTTCTGCGGTCATCCGCATACCGCCGAGCAGATCATCTTCGTGGGCGTCGAATCCGGCAGAGATAAGCACAAAGTCCGGAGCAAAGGCAAGGGCTGCCGGCTCAAGTTTATCTTTGAAGGCCCGCAGATAATCCGCATCTGTGGAACCAGCCGGCAGGGGCACGTTAATCGTGCAGTTCAGCCCTTTTCCGGCGCCTTTTTCCGCCTGACTTCCGGTGCCCGGATAAAACGGATACTGGTGAGTGCTAAAGTACAGCACCGAAGGATCGTCATAGAACGCTGCCTGAGTGCCGTTGCCGTGGTGCACGTCCCAATCCACGATTAGTATCTTGGGCAAATCGTGTTTTTTCTGGATGTATCGGGCGGCGATAGCTACGTTGTTAAACAGGCAAAAGCCCATTGCTCTATCGCTCATTGAGTGGTGGCCTGGCGGACGTACCGCGCAAAAAGCGTTGGTGACTTTATTGTCCATAACCGCATCTATGGCACAGAGAACTCCGCCCGCTGCTGCCAGGGCAACGTCATAAGATTTCTCCGATATTGGAGTATCCATGGAATCCAGATAGGCATCGCCCTCCTGGCAGCTTCTCCTGACGTGCTCTACGTACTGCTGCGAATGAATTGTCGTGATCCACTGCACGTCGGCTGGCTTGGGCGAGAGCGTCAGCAGTCTGGCGTACAGCCCTGTGGCCTTGAGTCTATCCACTATCGCGGTTAATCTGGCCGGCTTTTCGGGATGGTCCGGCGTCGTTTTGTGCTCCAGATAAATGTCATCATAAATAAATCCGGTCTTCGGCGGATCTTGGGGCGCATCATTTTTGTCCACGTTCTGTTGTGGCGATGGGTTGTTTGGCGCATTCCTTACGCAGCGAAAGCCTATCGCGTCACTGGCAAGGCAGGTATCGTCAATGGATGGGTCACTTGCACGGTACGATGATCGGCAAGCATCGGCGCTGGAGTTCCACGCCCCGCCTCGCAGGACTCTTTCCTTTGCTTTGGTGGGCCCTGTTGGATTCTTCTGCGGACTTTGTTTGTAATAATCCGGCGAATAAAAATCGTTACACCACTCTGCTACATTTCCGTGCATGTCGTAAAGCCCCCAAGGATTAGGTTTTTTCTGTCCGACCGGATGAGTCGCCCCGGCAGCGGCCTCCGCAAACCAGGCGTGGGCATTGATGTTGCGCACATCATTGCCAAAGCTGTACTTGGTCGTGGTGCCGGCCCGACAGGCGTATTCCCATTCTGCTTCGGTTGGCAGTCGATAGCCATTGGCCTGGAAGCTGCACTGCCAGGTTTTCTCATCGTAGCAAGGCTCAAGCCCCTCTGCTCGTGAGCGCTCGTTGCAGTACAAAGTCGCATCGGTCCAGTTTATCTGCTCAAGCGGTTGCTTTGGCCCCTTGAAATGTGATGGGTCCGGCAACTGATACTTTCTGAATTCTTCCTGAATCACCTCGAATCTATCCATCAGAAGCGAGTCTATCCATACCTTATGCGTGGGCTTTTCGTCCGCCGCTCCGCCTTCGCTTCCCATCTGGAACCAGCCTCCGGGAATTGCAACCATTTCTATGCCGGTCTTTGTTTTTATGATTTCCGGCTGAGGCGTACTCTCCTTGTCGCGCCGGCAGCCGATAAGAAATTCAAAAATCAAAATGCAAAACGTAAATCTGCGGAACTCCACAGTTTTTATCTTTCAGCTTTGAGCTTTACGCTTAAAACAGGCACCCAGTCAGGCTCTTTATTGTGATTTCCGTCGGCGGTGATCTCGACCCATTTGGGTGGCGCCGAGCCGGCCGCGCCGGCTATATCAGCGATGCAGATGTCCCAGCCGGGCGCCTTGCCACCTATCATTTCGTCAGCCGCAGGGCCGTGGCTAAAAGCAATATATCTGCCATCAGGCGAAAAATCAGAGTGATATACCTCACAGTCTTTTTGGCACTTGACCACCCTGCGAACATTGGTAACCGTGGGCTTGCCGGCAAAATCAATATCGCCGACGCCCAAATCCCAGTCGCTTAGCCCCCAGGTTATTCTTTTGCCGTCTCTGCTGAAGTCGGGCCTGCAGCCGGTCACACCGAACTTCGTCAAATCAAAGACGCCGGTTCCGTTGGCTTCGATAGCTAAGATGGCATGTTTGAAACCCATTCCGCCGTGCACCGTCGCTACGAACCAATTGCCGTCGGGCGACCAGCAGATATTATAAAGATGGTGCAGATTTTTATTTGGGTGCTCTCTGTGTTTGCCGGTGGCCAGGTCGTAGAAGAAAAGTCCCTTGGTGGCATAATCCGTAATGGTATATCGCTGGAATTCTCCTGTTAGATACGCGATGGTTTTGCCGTCAGCGCTCCAGCATTGCTCCCGGGCGTTTTCAGCGACCTTCACACGATTAGTTCCATCAATATTCATATAGTAGACATTTCGAATCTTCTCGCCGCCCACCATTTCGTCGGCGACAAAGCAAATCTTGCTGCCGTCCGCAGAGGCGTGTGGATACATCTCATCTACATCTGGCGTTCGAGTCAGATTAACCGGATTGGAGCCGTCAGCATTTACGATATATAGTTCCCAATTTTCTTTGCCGTCGGTTTTGCGATAGGTTTCATACAGAATCTTATAAGGGATTTGCTGCAAGTTGAGCTCGGTGCGTGGCCAGGGACCTGCCGGCGGCCCGCCCTCGGCGGGCCCGGTGTGTGATTCGGCTGCACAAATTGGCTTACTCGCTGCAAGTAGAAACAATACCGCAGCAAGAGCGATTGCCACATTTAGCTGGAACAAACTGATTTCTGCAATATACCATTTTTTTGCCATGCTATCTCCTAAACAAAAAGGCAGATCTGCTGGACCGCCGGTGAAACCGCCGGCTAAATATTTAGCCCCGCGTTTTACGCGGGGTCGGCACCCAATCGGGCTCTTTGTTATGGCTGCCGTCCGCTGTAACTTTGACCCACGTGAGCTGCTGCCAGTCGTTGCCGGCGGATAGATCGCTGACGCAGATATCCCAGCCTTGGGCCAAACCGCCTACCTGCTGTCCTCCGCTGGAAGGACCGTAGCTGAACGTGACATACCGGGCGTCCGGCGACAAATCTACGTGGTAGATTTTGTACCTGCGAGTGCACCTGACGATGTCGCGAATGTTCGTGACGCGGGGTTCATAGCCGGTCAGGTCGATATCGCCCAATCGCAGATTCCAATCGGTTTCGCCCCAGACCATTTTCGTGCCGTCGCAGCTAAGATCGGGTCGGCAACCCTTGACGCCCCATCGGCCCAGGTCAAATACTCTTGTGCCTTGTGCTTCAAACGCCAGAATGGTGTCGCTGTAGCCCATGCCGCCATGTACGGCAGCGACAAACCACTTGCCGCACGGCGACCAGCAGATGGCATAAAGGTGGTGCAGCTCTTTGTTGGGGTGTGGTCTGTGCAGGCCCGTCTCCAGGTCATAGATCATAAGCTCCGCCGTCGCATACTCTCTGGTGGTGTATCGCTCATATTCACCTTCGAGATAGGCGATGCTCTTACCGTCAAAACTCCAGCAGGGCTCCCGTGCATTCCGGGCAACCTTTACGCGTTCAGTTCCATCTATGTTCATATAGTACACATTTCGAACTTTATCATCTTCAGGGCCTTCATCGGCAACGAAACATATCTTCGTGCCGTCCGGCGAAACATGCGGATACATCTCGTCCATATCAGGCGTATTGGTCAGATTGACTGGGTTGGAGCCATCGGCATCGATCAGGTACAGCTCCCAGTTTCTCTGGTCGCGCCCGAGCGGATCGGTGGTGCTTTGGTAGGTTTCATAAATAATCTTGAAGGGGATTTCCTTCAAATTCAATAGCCTCTCAGCCGATGGATTTCTTTCCGGCCTCAGCCTGTCTGGTGTTCGGGACCCAGAAGGTGAGTTGTTAGCCTCGGCCAAACTCAGCACAACAAAGACAAAATTAACAATTGATAATTGCGGTTTCACGACTGCAAATTCTAAATTGGCAATTGACAATTGTAAATTGGCAATTTTCAGAATTGTGCCAGGCCGGCGCCTTCGACAGTTATGCAGGGCATTACGGCTGGTTTTAGCTTATTCGGCTTATAGTAACGGCTTGTCAGAGATTCGATGACAGCGTGTACGGCGTCTTTTCTCGAAAGTATCATGATGCAGCCGCCCAAACCGGCGCCGGCGATCTGAGCACCGACTACCCCCGGGATAGAACAGGCGATGTCAACCATCCGGTCTATTTGAGGCGTGCTGCATGCGTAACTTCCCGGCTGCATGTGAAGCTGAGCCTTCAATACCCTGTCGGGGTCCTCGCTGGCTAAGTCCGTGATAAGCTCCTTAAAGTGCCGGTCGTCACAGTGATCTTTGACTTCGCGGTAGTCTCCCTTGGCGTCGGACCTGCTCACTCTGTCGCCATCGTGACTCGTCTTCATCAGGTTGCCGAACTGCTCAATTTGGCCTGCCTCGAGGTAATCAAGACAAATTCTGCTTCTGATAACTTCAGCCGCGCCAAACAGCAGAACTCCTCTTACCTTGTAAAGTCCCGGATCAGAGTGGCTGGCAAAATTGGTCTCCATCAATTCCTTATACTCGCTGGAAAGGATTTTTTTGAAATCTTTGCGGCTCATAAACTGCGGCACTTGCAGCAGCAGCCGGTACACATCGCTGGTTGTGCAGCCCAGCTTTTGCGGGTCGAGGTCTCGCGCGTATTCGAGCCTATCTTTTAGCCTGGGGCATCGCTGTCTTAATACCGCTAGACCCAGGTGATAGCTGGCAACTCTGGCATTAAACATGTCGCGAGCCTGTCCGCTTTTGGCAGCTTTTATGTGGCTGTCGGCTATAATTACCTGATAGTCTCGCGGCGCATCTACGCTTTTTTCGACCCTGAATGGCAGGTATCCTACGCGGGTGATTTTGCCTCTCTGTCCCAGATAAATTGCCGCGTGGTCTCCGGCTCCTCCTCGTGAGCCTACGAACCACTCGCCCTGGCCGCATAGGTCGATGAACTGCCGGCTGGTAAGGTCGAGGTTGTTTATCGCTATTGCCGCCTGGAGCGTGGCGACCACAATTGTCGAGCTGCTGCTCAGCCCGGCAGCGATGGGCACATTGCCGGTTACCGCCATATTCAGCCCGCGGATTTTTATGTCTTTGTACTGGTGCTGCAGCCGAAGAACTGGAGCCTTGATGTAGTTTCCCCAGTCGCCGACTGCGATGCGAAGCAAGTTTCGCACCCGGTCGCTATTGACAAAATTCGCCCAATCGCTCCAGGTGAATTGTCCGATCAACTCGGATATATTGAACCGGACGGGCTTGAATTTTCTCGGCTCGGTATTGACCGCCACTACGTTGTTGTCCGCCCTGATGCCGACTACTGCGACAATTTCGCGGTCTATCGCCAGGACATTGGTGCAACCTCCTTGATGGTCGACGTGCCTTCCCATAAGGTTGACTCGGCCAGGCGCTCTGACAATACAGACCTTTTCTTGGAATCCGAACCGCTTGCCATAGCAGGTAAGTACACCTATTAAATCTTTCCGTTTCTCCTGGTGCAGTTCTGCGTGCCGGCCGTAGATAGTTGCCAACCAGCGCTGCAGGCCAGGTTTGTTGCTGTCGATTTTGCTTATCCATTGGGTTACGGAGCAATACTCGTTTGGCTTTAGCAGGGGTTTGCCGGATGCCTCAACGGGACCGCCGGTGAAACCGGCGGCTAAATATTTAGCCCCACGTTTTACGCGGGGTCCGGCAGCCTTCTTTCGCCTGACGTAATCCTGTATAGCCAAAAGCTCATCGGGCGAATTGAAGCCCTGCACCCACTGTGGATTATCGATGGGCACGGTCCTCATTACGAATCTCGCTTTGCTCTGGGAGTCCACAACTTTTGCCAGATGCCTGACAATGTCGGTAAAGTAATATTCCCGCTGCGCATTGTCGTTGTCGAGCATTCCCACGCCTTGATAGAAGGCGTCAGCCGTAAAAAGATAAAGGCTGGGATTGATCGCGGTGCAGGCCGCTTCAATCTGCCTGGTTGGCCAGAGGCGAAGTATACTGTTGAGCTGGTCCCTGCTGACTCGTTTGGATTTCTGCGATAGTTCCAGCAGTTGCGCAATGGCGGCATCCCGCTTTTCAGGACTGGCTATGTGTTTGTTGACGATCTTGAGGATTTCGGAAGCGGCTATCTTGCGGCTCTTAGCTATTTTTCGCTTTAGCTCGTCTGTTATCGCCAGTCTTGCCAGGTCCGGTTGCTCGATAATATCTATGGCTTGGCCGGTGTCATCGAGAAGAACTCTGCCGCCTGATGTTTCGGTTGCCGGCGTTTTGGGTATGGTCAGAAGCGCCATATCTGCGTGCTGCTCTACGAATCCTCGGACCAGCGTATCTATTGCTGCTTCTTCTATGAATTTGTCACCCATTGTTACCAGAACATTGCCCGTGTGTCCGATGCTCTGTAGCGCCTGGGCAGCTATCTTGGCTGCGTGACCCGTACCTGCCTGTGGACTCTGGTAGACAAAAATTAAGCCCGGATGCTTTCTGTTGACCGTATCGAGAACCTGCTCAGCTCTGGCGCCGACAACCACCAGCAATCTGGTAAATCCTTGTTTTTTGAAGGTGGTTATGAGCCTGTTTATGGCAGGGACGCCATCTATTTCAAAGCAGACCTTTGCGGTGTTGCCGCCCATCCGTCTTCCCTGCCCGGCGGCCAAGACCACGACAACTGTCTGTTCTGCGATGTCCTTGTATTCTGTCATCTTTGCCGGCGAATTGCCGATGCCCGACGCCCCCGCTCTTCCGCAAGGGATGCCTGGCGCCACTGGCTTCCGCCGGTCCTCAGGATGCCTTCCGGCGGAAGATGCGGGGGCCCATCGGCCTCTGCGACCTGCGAGCTTTCTTAATCCTTGCCAATCCAAGGGATTATTGTACTTGCGGGGAAAAGACGATGCAAGAGAGCATAACTACTGACTGTAAATAACAATGACAAAACAGACTGCAAGGTAGCAGAGAAAAGCCAGAAGGCATATAAAGCTTTCTAAGCTCAAGGTAAGTGCCAGTGCGGTAATCGCCGTCATTATGGAGATGCCCAGGCGGGTGCCGGCAGCGCCAACGAGTGTCGCCAGAAAGCCTACGTCAAGGGAAGCCGCGCTGACCGCGCCGGCGGCCGATGCGGCCTTTGTAGGAGTAGTAATCACACCGAAGAATCCCAAAGCAATCAGCAGCAGAGTCTTGCTGAAGCCCCGGCGAGCTAGCTGCTGTTTGAGTGAATGTTTTGCCCGGAAGAACAGCACTCTGGCCCGCAGCTCTTTGCAGTCCATAAGGCCGGCGATTTCAGCATACGAAAGTTGCTCAAAACACCGCAAAATCAGGACGTTTCTGTAGGCGAACTTCAATCGCGCCATTGCTTGACATATCGTTTCTGAGAGTTCCCTGCGCATCACGCTGTTTAGGCCGTCGTTGTGGTTCTGTGACGCATACTCTGCCAATCGCTCCTTATCAAGGGCTGCTATGTGTATCATCTGTTGTTGTTTCTTGTCCCTGAAGTAGTGCTGGACTTTGCCCATCGCAGTCCTGTACAACCACAGCCAGAACTGCTCTACCTGCTTTAGGTCTTTCAGAGACTCGACCATACGTAGCAGCGTCTCCTGCGAAAGGTCCTGAGCCAGATCATAATTCAGAGTAAGGCGATAAATGTAGGCAAAGAGTCTTCCCTGCACCAATTGAGCAAGCTCGTTCATACTTTGCCGATCGCCAAGCTGAGCCTGCCTGATTAGTTCAGCATAACCAGCTTTGTCGTCCATACCGCCCACTTATTATGTAGAGTCCGGAATCCGAGGATTTGTTACATCCGCGGTCTGATTCAGGGGGGATGCACAACAAGATACGATTCGGATAGGAGCTTGTATAGCGTGTTTTTCGCTCTTTTTGCGAGAAGACCACATTTCTGCGAGAAAATCTGTAACATTAATAGCAGGCGCTGGTCTTTATTAATAGGTGGGGCAGGAGATAGAAATGGAGAAGCAATCTATCTATCCGTCAGTTTTGGTGGTGCTCCTTGTAAGTGCACTTATGGTCTGTTGTGGTGCGCTTACTACTGCCGGGCAGAGCCGCAACGCTTATGGTCAATCCGGCGGACCGCCGGGTACCAGTGTTGTTACACGAATTATCTACGTGGATGCCCGCTCGACTGGCGCTACCGATGGCTCGTCCTGGGCGGATGCGTACAACTATCTTCAGGACGCTCTGGCTGATGCCAACACGGGGCAAAAGCCCATCGAGATTCGCGTGGCTCAAGGCATCTATAAGCCCGACCAGGGAGCAAATCAGACTCCCGGAGATCGCACGGCCACATTCCAGCTTATCAATGGTGTGGCCATCAAAGGCGGCTATGCCGGCTTTGCTGAGCCGGACCCCCATGCCAGGGACATCACTCTGTACAAGACAACCTTGAGCGGCGACCTCGCCGCCAACGATGCTGATGTGAACGACCCCGCAGCCTTGCAAGATGAGCCCAGCCGGGCCAACAACAGCTACCATGTTGTTACCGGAAGCCGAACCGACGAGACAGCCGTTCTTGATGGTTTTTCGATTGTCGCAGGTAATGCCAAAGGTGCGGATTTTTGGGATGGTGCTGGGATGTACAATGTCGTGGGCAGCCCAACCGTTGTGAAATGCACGTTCTACGGCAATGCCGCAGGCTTTGGCGGAGGGATGTATAACCTTGATAGCAACCCAAACCTGACAGACTGCGATTTTGTAAAGAACTATAGGGCCGGGATGTACAATGATAATAGCAACCCCAAGATTGTCAACTGTGCCTTCACCAATAATGTCGCCTTGGGCATGATTGGTGGCGCTGCTTCCAACACCTGGTATAGCAGCCCGACATTCAGCAATTGCGCTTTTAGCCAGAACCAGGCCAGCGATGGCGGGGCAATGTACAATTCTACCGATAGCGAGCCGAGACTGACCAATTGCGCATTTGATCGCAACCGTGCCACATCCGGCAACGGCGGTGCAATATACAATAACGGTTCCAGCGTGACGCTGATTGGCTGCATCTTTACAGCGAACTCTGGCAGGTATACGATAGGTAGAGGAGGTGCGATATGCAACGATTGGTGGAGCAATCTGACGGCGAATGACTGCATATTCAATGGCAACGAAGCCAGTAGAGAAGGCGGCGCAATATATAACCAGATGAGTGACTTGACCCTATCGAATTGCACACTCACCCAGAACTGTATTTCACCTGCAGGTGTGCCAACTGCATTTGCCTGGGGGGGTGCGATCTGTAATGGATCAGATTCTCGATCCGTATTAACCGATTGCATCTTCGTCGAGAACATGGCTGGTTCTGGCGGAGGCATGTACAACTATCCGGGAGGCAACGTGACGCTAAAAGGCTGCTCGTTTCTCGGTAATTCCGCCAACGCCGGTGGCGCTCTGGATATTAGCCACTGTTACGCAACGCTGGTCGGCTGCACGTTCAGCGGCAACTTGGCAGCGCAATCTGGCGGCGCAATCGTCGGTAGCGCGACAAAAAATAGGCTGGAGATAGTCAGTTGCTTGTTCTGCGGCAACAAAGCAACACAGGGCGGCGCACTATACATGTACTATCCGACAAACACGACTTTTGCTAATTGTACGTTCACTTCAAATCTGGCAACCAGAGGTAATGTCTTCGCGTGTGAGGGCGCCACTTCATTAGAACTGACCAACTGCATCATCTGGGATGAGCCGCATCCAGGGTGGGTTTTTGAAGAACCGGGCAACGGTCCTGGTCCGCCTCCTGCCGAATCAAATATATCAGTTACCTATAGCAATGTTCAAGGAGGCTGGCCCGGTGAGGGGAACATCGACATTGACCCATACTTTGCCGATCCTGGCTATTGGGCAGACGCCGGTGACCCAAATGTCATTGTCGAGGCAGATGACCTGAAAGCTGTGTGGATGGACGGCGATTACCATTTGAAGTCTCAGGCGGGCCGATGGGACCCGCAAGCCCAGCTCTGGGTAAAGGATGATGTCACTAGCCCCTGCATTGATGCCGGTCATGTCACTAGCCCGATTGGCTTTGAGCCATTTCCCAACGGCGGCAGAATCAACATGGGTGCTTACGGCGGCACTGCTGAAGCGAGCAAATCTTACTTCGGTGAGCCGGTCTGCGAAACCATCGTAGCCGGTGACATAAATGGCGACTGCAGGGTTGATCTCTCGGACTTTGCAATTATATCCTCCCACTGGTTGCAGTGTGGGACAGATTTCGTTAACAAACCTCCCAGGGTGATTATCACCGAACCTACCAACGCAGCCGTAATTGGTATCTACCATCCTGACACGCCCATCATCATCCGGGCTGATGCCAGCGACGCAGATGGTTCTGTGGTTAAGGTTCAGTTCGTCATCAAACACACCTCGCGTCATCGCATCCGCAGAACAGCCAGGACGGGTCAGAACGTGACAGGTGCATGGCAACTGGAGTGGTTCTGGTGGGACGAACAAGACCCATATCCCGAGGGCGATTTTACCATTACAGCAATTGCTACGGACGATGAAGGTGCTGTAACTGTTTCACCTGAGATCGTAATCACAGTTCACGGCCCCAAATAAAGCCGATATTTACCTTCCTATCGGAATGTTGAATGTCCAACAAGAAATTTCGAAGTTCGAATTTCTTTTGATCGATATTGGACATTCTCCTGCTCTTGCCCGAAAAAAATGCCCTCCCTTTTTGATTGTCAACCGCAAATTGATAGTTTTCAGGGGTTGACTGTCAAGAAATTTTAAGTATGTTTGTGAGATTGTCGATTCGCGTTGAAGCATCGAGTATCGGGCATGAACCCCGCCATAGTGATGGCGGGGTTAACCGGTTAGCCCTGCCAGCACTCTGGCAGGGTTTGGAGATTAGTATGATACAGGTCAAGGAGCTTCGGCGTAGCTTCGGCCCAGTCGTGGCGGTCGACGGCATATCGTTCGAGGCGAAAAAGGGCGAGGTTCTGGGACTGCTCGGCCCCAATGGAGCAGGGAAGACTACCGCTATGAGAATGCTGGCCTGCTTCATCACGCCTGACAGCGGCACGGCTTCGGTCTGCGGACACGACATCTTGCTCAATCCGGTCGAGGTCAGACGCTGCCTGGGATACCTGGCGGAAAATTCGCCTGCTTACGGCGAAATGACCGTGGGGGGTTTTTTGAACTTCGTTTGCGACGCCAGGCAGATTAACCGCCGCAATCGCAAGCAGGCACTCGACAGAATTGTGCCGATGTGCTCCATTGACTCGGTGTATCATCAGACGATGGAAACGCTATCAAAGGGATACAGACGCCGGGTCGGCCTGGCGCAGGCACTGATTCACGACCCGGATGTGCTTATCCTCGATGAGCCTACCGATGGGCTTGACCCCAATCAGAAACACGAGGTCAGGGACCTCATAAATAAAATGGCCAAAGAAAAATGTATTATCGTATCCACTCATATCCTTGAGGAAGTGGAGGCTATTTGCTCGCGGACAATAATTATTTCCCAGGGTCGCGTGCTCGTAGATTCCACGCCCGGGCAGTTGAAGCAGAAGTTTCAATGTAGCCTGGATGAGGTCTTTCGCAAGATTACCAGAAGAAAAAGAGAGTAGATAGTTGATGGTTCAGAGTTCACTGTTCGTTGTTCGTCGGCGAACTATGAACGGTGAACAATGAACAATGGGCGTTCTCCAAGGCAGGAGTACAACATGCACAGTTTTTGGGCTGTTTTCAAAAGGGAGCTAAAAAGCTATTTTACAACGCCTCTGGCGTACGTGTTTCTGGTTATCTTTCTGTTTTTCTCAGGGTACTTGACGTTCAAACAGGGCTTTTTGGATATGCGGCAGGCAGATATGCGGACCTTCTTTATGAATCTGCCGCTATTATTTATCTTTATGGTGCCTGCGACCGCGATGCGTCTGTGGGCGGAAGAACGCAAGAGCGGCTCGATCGAGCTTTTGCTGACGCTGCCGATTACGGTTGTTCAAGCGGTCTTAGGCAAGTTCTTTGCTGCCTGGGTTTTTCTGGCCATCGCTCTGGCGTTTTCCTTTCCGATGGTCATCACCGTCTGTTATCTTGGCCAGCCCGACATCGGTCCAATCATCACCGGCTACCTCGGCAGTTGGCTGATGGCGGGGGGATTTCTGGCGATCGGCTGTTTCTTTTCGACGGTCAGCAAGAATCAGGTAATAGCCTTTGTGCTGTCGGTGGTAGCCTGCGCGGTGCTTGTTTTTGCGGGCATGCCTACGACTCTGAATTATCTTTCGACATTTTTGCCCGCCGGCTTGGTCGCCACGATAGAGAATATGAGTTTTCAGGCGCACTTTGAGTCGACCCAGCGGGGCGTTCTGGAGTTTAAAGACCTTGCTTACTTTGTGCTGCTGATCGTCGGATGGATTGCCGCCAGTACAATCGTGTTAGAGGAAAGGAAGGCCAGTTGATGAACCGAACCATACGAGCAATTATCGGCGCGATTTTGGTTCTGGTGATTGCATTTTCCGCCGTGAGTATTTGCCAGAACGTCGGCGGTTTTCTAAAAGCAGATATTACCAGCCAAAAGATTTATACGCTTTCCGATGGGACAAGAGCCATCCTGGCAAAGCTCAATCAGCCGATCAACGTCAAGCTCTACTATGCAAAGACCGCTGCGCTGAAAGCGCCGGACCAGATTCGCTACTTCAACAATTACTATGAGTTTGTCAAAGCCTTATTGCAGGGTTACGTCGCCGATTCAAAAGGTATGGTCAAGCTCCAGATAATCGATCCCAGGCCTTTTTCAGAAGATGAAGTTGAGGCCTTGCGGTATGGCTTGAGACGATTTGGGATAACCGAAGAGGAGAGCTTTTTCTTTGGCTTGGTCGTGCAAACGCAGTTCGGCGTGGAGAAGGTCATACCATTTTTTTCGCCCGACCGGCAGAACTTCGTTGAGTACGACATAAGTCAGCTCATAGGCACTGCCATCACTCGTCAGAAGACCAGGATAGGCGTAATGAGCTCGCTGCCGGTGATGGGCGATGACGTGAGCGGCTATATGGCCCAGATGATGCGGATGCAGGGCCAGCAGCCACAGCCTCCGTGGACCGTCGTGGAGCAGTTGCGGAGTAAATACGAAGTATCGCAAGTCGCGACAGATGCCAACGACATCAATGACGTTGACCTTCTGCTGGTTATACACGCCAAGGACCTGCCGGAAAGAACGCAATTTGCGATAGACCAGTTTGTGCTCAAAGGCGGCAGAACCATCGTCTGCATTGACCCGCATTGTTGGGTTGATAGGCCCGACCGAATGCAAATGCAGATGGGAAGGGTGCCATCGCAAAGTTCGAACCTCCAGAAGCTGCTGCGGACATGGGGCGTGGAGATGCCGGAGAATACATTTGCCGGCGATAGGGCGTTGGCGCAGAAGGCGCCTCTCAGTCGCGATCAAAGGCCGGAAGCCATCATTGGTTTCCTTGGACTTGTGCGAGAGCTTCAGCCCGAACTTCAACCTGCGGGCTGGCGAGGATGTTTTAATACCGACAATGTGATCACGACGCAGCTCAATGATGTCAGGATATTCTTTGCCGGCGTACTCAGAGAGGTGGTGGATTCCAATGAGCCGCAGCAGAAAGACAAATCAGAAGGTGCTGCCCAGATTAAGCGTACGCCGTTGCTGAAGACTACTAAAAACGGTAATAGCTGGAAGGTTACGGGTCCGTACGAGCTGATGTTCCCGGATCCGTCAAAGCTTATGAGCAAGTTTATCGACGGCACAGAGCCGGTGGTGATGGGCTACCTGCTGACGGGCCGCTTCAAAAGCACTTTCCCGCAGGGCATCGAGATTGAGGTTGAATCAGCCGCGGACGAATCTAAAGAATCTTCAGCCAAAGCAGAAGATCCAAATAAGCCAAAGAAAACCAAGAAGCGGATTGAGGGACTAAAGGAGGCAGCACAAGATTGTGCGGTAGTAGTTTTTTCAGACGTCGATTTTATAAGCGACATGCTGGCCTATCAGAGGACATTCTTCGGCAACGTCGTCATGGGCGACAATAGCGCACTACTACTCAACGCCATTGACGATTTGAGCGGGTCAAGCGATTTAATCTCAATCAGGTCGCGGGGCAACTTCCAGAGGCCATTTGAGGTGGTTGACGAAATTGAAAGGCAGGCGGAAAAGGAGACCGCCCAGGAGGTGGCCAAACTCAACGCTGAAATCACGGGTTTTACAAATGAGCTACAGTCTATCCTGGCCTCAGCCAAAGAAAAAGAGGCCGACGTGGTCGGCAGCTCCATCGTGAATAAGCAGCGAGAGATTGAATTAAAAAAGCGAGAAGCTCAGCGGCAGTTGCGCGAGGTCAGGATGGTCCGGCGAGAGCGGATTGAGCATCTTGGCAACCGCTTGCGCAATTTCAACATGCTGGCAGCCCCGACCGTCATATTGGCTGTCGCTGTGCTCCTGGGCATTCGTCGCAGTGTAAGAAAGAGGCATTATGTCAGTCACGCAAGCGACGCCTGAGCAAAAGCACGAAGCACAAAACTCTAAATCCGAAACAATATCTAAATTCAAGTGTTCCAATTTTCAAAACATGTTGTTTGGGTAATTTGAATTTTGGTCATTCGGATTTGTTTAGAATTTAGAGGTTAGAATTTCGGATTTCAAAAGATATACAGGAGTTTATAGATGACCAATAGGAATCTTACTATATTGGGTATTGTCGCCGTATGTATGGTGGCATTGGCTGTGGTTCTGTCGGGCGTGTCAGGCAGACCAAAGACGGCGCCGGATACGCCGACTTATCTTATTCAAGGACTTGATACGACCGACATTGGCAGTATCGTTGTAGGAACGGGCCAGGATACAGCCCAATTGAAGCGTCAGGGCAGAGGTTTTGTGCTGGCCAATAAAGACGATTATCCTGCCGAGATCAAAGAGATAAACGACTTGATCACGAAGTGCCTCGATATCCAGACCTCGCAATTCGTTACGGATAATCCAGCCAACCACAAAGACCTTGAGGTGACGGAGGAAAAAGCCCGCAGCGTGGTCAAATTCTTTAAGGGCGACTCGTCACTGCTGACAGGTGTGATTGTAGGAAAAAACACGGAGCAGGGGCAGGGCTCTTACGTCAGACAGGCCAACAGCGACAAGGTTTACGTAGCCCTGGAAGTGCCCTTGCTGCGAAGCCGGGTCCTGGATTATGCCGACCAAAATATACTTGCAGCAAAGCGCGAGGATATTGAGTCGGTAACGGTCGTTTCTCCAAGCGGCCAATATACTCTCAAGCCCAAGCAGGATGGCCAGGGCGCCGTGCTGGAGAATATCCCGCAGGGCAAAAAGCTCAAGGATACAGACAGCAATCGAGTTCTAATCGCTCTGACCGACCTGAGACTTACCGATGTCAAGAAGAAACCCGCGGAAAGCGCCGAGTTGAAGCTCGACAGACAATATGTATGTCGGCTGAAGGATTTAACTGTTTATACGATAAACATTGCTCAAAAGGATAATAAGACATACATAACCTGCCAGGCAGATTTTACGGGGCAAAGGCCTACCACGATAAGTAAGACTGAGTCCGAGCAGGAGCTAAAAGAAAAGGAAGCAAAACTGCTCGCTGACGACAAGGCAAAAGAGTTCACAGCCAAACATCAGGCGTGGATTTACGAGATCGCCGACTGGAAGGCTAAGGACCTCACGGCGGAACTGTCAGACTTGCTCGAGGATGTAAAGCAAGAAAAGCCTGAAGAAATAAAACCGGGCGAGAAAAAGCCCGACGAAAAAGAAAACGTTGAACAAAAGCCCCAAGGCACAGAGTAAAAGAGCGAGTCTCCTCTCAAACATCACACAGTTTGACAGCTTGTCTTAGGCTGGCCAGCGGGTCGCGGGTCGGAATGAACTCCTGGCCGACGTAGCCGGTATATCCGGTCCTGGCAATTTCTTCCATAATGGGCTTGTAACTGATCTCCTGGCTGTCGTCGATCTCGTTGCGACCGGGGCTGCCGGCCGTGTGGTAGTGGCCAATATAGTCCTTGTACTGCTGGATTCGGCGAATGATGTCACCATCCATTATCTGCACGTGATAGATGTCAAATAACAGCTTCATTCTCGGCGAGCCGACCTGCCTGACGATTTCCATACAGTAGTCGGTGTGGTCGCCTTGATAGCCGGGATGTCCTTTCATTTCGACGTCGATCCGGCTGTTGAGAATCTCCAGACAGAGGTTCACCTTCTTTTTCTCGGCGTAGCCGACGATTTTTTTATAGCCGGTGACACAGTTTTTTATGCCCACATCGTCTGGAATATCCTCGCGGAATCCGGTGAACGTAATCACGCTGGGAAAGCCGTGCTCGGCACAGGCGTCGATGGCGTCACGCAGTTTTCCCAAGCACATATCCTGATACGCAGGGTTATTCATTCCCTTGTCAAAGCCGTGACTATTAGCAATGGCACAGACCAGGCCGTGTTCTTTAAGGATCGGCCAGTCCTTAGGTTCGACCAGCTCCACGCTCTTGCAGCCGAGCTGGCTGGCGATTCGGCAGGTCGTCGGCAGGTCCCAGTACTTCTGGAAGCACCAATAGCAGATAGACTGGTTAATCCGGCCCTTGGTAACAACCCGTGGCGCACGTTTTTCTGTCACACTGCAAGATGGAAGAGCCAGAGCGATGGCACTGCCGGCGCTTATTTGGGCGGCAACTCTGAGAACACTGCGCCGGCTAATGCGGTGCTGTTCGCGGCCATTTGACCGATAAATGGAGCTCATTTCAGCCTCCTTTCTGCCCGATAAAGTGTAGCCTGCACGAGCAAATGGCAATTATAGGTTATCAGGCGCCAAAGCCAAAGAGAAAACCCGCATTCCTCACAGGGGTTTTGGGGGGATTTAAGTGGGACTGATAAAACTAATAGCGTCAGACCATTTTCTCTTGACATTTTCCCACCAAATAAGGTACAATTTTACATATTCAAGCAAGGATGGCGGTCCTCGATTTTTCAATTGTCAATTGCCGGTGGAGGTGCAAGATGAAGCTTATGCTGCTAATGGTGACAGTTTCTGCTTTGATGCTGACTCCGCAGCAACTATCCGCTTCGGTGCTGAATCTCGGTCCGCAGGAGCTTGTCCAGGCCAAAGGCTCCGACATCCAGGTGGCCGGTTATTCCGTGCCCTGCCTTGCGGACTGGAACAACGACGGCCTGGCGGACCTGGTCATCGGCGAAGGAGGCGGCAGCACTGCCGGTAAAGTCCGCATCTACCTTAATGGCGGAACCAGCGCCGATCCACAGTTTGCGGACTACTTTTACGCCAAGTCCAATGGCGCTGACTTGGCTGTACCCGCTTCTGGTTGTCTGGGCTGCTTCCCGCGAGTGGTTGACTGGAATGCGGACGAGCGTAAAGACCTGCTCGTGGGACTGGGCGATGGAACCGTCAAAATCTACCTGAATACCGGCACCGATGAAAATCCCACCTTCGATTCCGGCACTAATGTCATGGTCAACGTTCCAGGAGCGTCCCTGAACGTGGGAGCACGAGCGGCTCCTACATTTGTAGATTGGAATAGCGACGGCATGAACGACTTGGTCGTCGGCGGACTGGACGGCAAGATACACATTTATCTTAACTGCGGATGTGCCTGGCCTGTCCCGGCATTTTATTACTCAGTGCCTTTGGGAGACTTCGCCCAGGAAAATGATCAGGACCTGGTTGTGCCGTGGGCACGTTCCAGTCCCGTTGTGCTTGATCTAAATGGCGACGGCAAAAAAGACCTTCTTACAGGCAACACCGAGGGCGAACTGCTGCTCTACATAAATGTTGGAACCGACGCCGAGCCGAAATTCTCGGGCTACTTGCGCGTTGAGTCCGGTGGCGTCCCCATCAATCTTGCTGGCACGCCGCGTTCAAGACCCTTTGTATGCGACTGGACGGGCGACGGTTACCCGGATGTCCTGATCGGTGCAGGCGACGGAAAGGTGCACCTTTATCAAAGTAAAGGGCAAGTCGGTGACATCGACAAGGACTACGACGTGGACTTTGTGGATTTTGCCTGGCTGAGCATTTTCTGGCAAAAAACCTCCTGCGGCAAATGCGCCGGTGCCGACCTTACCGGCGACGGCAAGGTTGACATCGCTGACTTGGCCGAGCTGGCCGCAAACTGGCTGGCAGGCATCGAATAATTCACACGGTGTACGCCCAAAAATTTGCTCAATTCCCTTGCGTTGCCGCAACCCCCTGCGGTAGAATGGCAGCAGATACACATGGTCACGAACTGCACCATCTCTGGCTGAAAATTGTCGGTTAAAAAACTCCTTTGCTGGAGGAAAAGCCGGACATGCGGCAAAAAGCGTTTAGCCCATTGGAGATAGGGATTCCTGATCGGCATCTCGAGCACAGCCTCGCTTGTCATCTGGAGCAGAGCCTTCCTTGTCACCCCAAGCGAAGTCGAGGGGCCTGGCTGCAAGTAGGAGACGGTCATCATCCGGGGCCAGATGTCTCGACTGCGCTACGCTGCGCTCGACATGACAGACGTCACGTGCCGGCGTTTACCCTCATTGAGCTTTTGGTGGTGATTGCCATCATTGCGCTATTGATGGCGATCCTCGTGCCCACGCTGCAGCGGGTCAGAAAGCAGGCGAGGGCGGTCGGCTGTCAGTCCAACCTGAAACAATGGGGCCTCATCTTCTCGATGTACGCAAATGAGAATGATACCAGATTCCCAGGTTGGGTTGAATCAGTCGAACCCTGGCCGCAGGTGCTCAAGGCACTCTGGCCCTATCACCAACAGACCAACGATTTATTTTTGTGCCCGACGGCCAGGAAACCACAGAGTGAACTTCTCGATTCGAGCGATTGGCATCTCGGCGGCACATTTTCAGCCTGGTCACTACGAAGTACAATCAGCCGTTCACGACTGGACTGTAGCTACGGTCTAAATATCTGGGCTCAGTATATGCCAGGAGCCGATGCTGGCGGATCACGCGACCCACGATACTGGCAGACCGTTCCTGCCAGAGGTGCGGCAAATGTACCCCTATTGCTGGATAGCGTTCTCTGGTGGGCATGCCGGCTGACCGAAACCAAGCCTCCTGCACACGAAGGTATCTGGGAAGATAGTTCGCTGCCCTGCTGCGTGAATCGCCATGAGGGGTTCGTGTGCGGGATGTTCTGCGATTGGTCAATCCGAAAAGTTGGCCTCAAGGAACTGTGGACCTTGAAGTGGCACCGCAATTTCGACACGCGAAACTACTGGACCAAAGCCGGCGGTGTCCGGCCCGAAGACTGGCCCCAGTGGATGAGAAGATTCAAGGACTATTGACCCAAAGGCACACAGGCAGAAAGGCACAAAGGCACAGAGCTACTTTGTGCCTCTGCGCATTTTTTGTTAGCAATGTCCTGCATTCTGCTTATAATATCCCACCTGTTTAGGCAGTTACTTAATGGAAAGGGAGTGAAAAATGTCTAAGTATGTGCTATTTGCAATCGCAGCGACTTTTTGCCTGATCGCCTTTGGCTGCACTGCCGGCGAAAAAGTCCGCGTTGTTGACAAACCTAATATCGCTCTGGGAAACGATTTTTACGTTGGCAACCGGGCGCCTCTGATGCCCAGTGCTTTTATGAAGCTGCCGGTCGGTGCTATCGAGCCGCAGGGTTGGGTCCGCCGGCAACTGGAGCTTCAGGCGGACGGCTTCAGCGGACATCTAACCGAAATTAGCCCGTTCCTGAAAAAAGAAAACAACGCCTGGCTGAGCGCCGCAGGAGTCGGCCACAGCCCGTGGGAAGAGGCGCCGTACTGGCTCAAAGGATTCGGCGACACAGGATACGTCCTGCGCGATGAGCGAATTATCAAAGAAGCCCGCCAGTGGCTGGAAGCGGCAATTGCCAGCCAGCGCGACGACGGATACTTCGGCCCGCGCTCCAATCTGACTCTTACCAAGAATAAGCCCGACCTGTGGCCCAATATGATTATGCTCAACGCGCTGCAGTCGTACTATGAATACAGCGGCGACCGGCGGGTGCTCGATTTGATGAGCAGGTATTTTCAGTGGGAACTTGACATTCAGGATGAAGATTTTCTGCTTCCCTTCTGGCAGAACCAAAGGGCCGGTGACAACCTCGCTAGCGTCTACTGGCTGTACAACCGTACGGGCGAAAAATGGCTCCTGGAACTGGCTGAAAAGATTCACCGCTGCACCGCTGATTGGACGGCCGGCGTAGCCAGTTGGCACGGCGTCAATATCGCCCAGTGTTTCCGCGGGCCGGGTATATTCTATCAGCAGTCCAAAGACCCTGCTCATCTGGCTGCCACCGAGCGTAATTACCAGACGGTCAGGGGCATCTACGGGCAGACACCCGGCGGACTGTACGGCGCCGACGAAAACTGCCGGGAAGGCTACATCGGCCCCCGCCAGGGAACTGAGACTTGCTCGATGGTCGAGATGATGCTCTCGTGCGAGATGCTGCTGCAAATAACCGGCGACGTCGAATGGGCCGACCGCTGCGAGGATGTAACATTCAATTCATTTCCTGCATCGCTGACGCCGGATTTGAAAGCCCTGCATTATCTGACTGCTCCGAACATGATCCTGTGCGACAGCGCCAACAAATCGCCCGGCGTGCAAAATGATGGGCCGATGTTTCTGTTTGATCCGTACCGCCACCGCTGCTGCCAGCACAACGTTGCGCACGGCTGGCCTTATTATGCCGAGCACCTGTGGCTCGCCGCGCCGGGCAACGGCCTGGCAGCGGTCCTGTACGCCCCCTGCAAGGTTACTGCGAAGGTCGGAGGCGGCAGGGAAGTTGCAATCACAGAAAGCACCCGTTATCCTTTCGATGAGGGCATCGAGCTTACCATCAACACTGCCAAGCCGGTCCAATTCCCGCTTTATCTGCGGGTGCCGCTCTGGTGCGAAAGGCCCAAGCTGGCGATTAACTTGAGAAACGTGCTGGTCAAAGGGCGACCAGGCTCATATATTGTGATTTCCCGCCAATGGGCGAACGGCGACAAGGTGTGCCTGGAGCTGCCGATGAAGATCACGACCACGGTCTGGAAGAAAAACAAAAATAGCGTGTCGGTTAATCGCGGCCCATTAACGTACTCGTTGAAGATCGGCGAGAAGTACGTTCGGGCAGGCGGCACCGATGAGTGGCCCGCGTGGGAGATCCATCCTACCACTGACTGGAATTATGGGCTTGTGCTGAGCGAAACTGACCCCGCTTCAGCGTTCGAGGCCGTACAGAAGGATTGGCCTGCCAACGGGCAGCCTTTTGAAGCTAACGCTCCTCCGATTGAGCTTCGCGCCAAAGCCAAGAAGATTCCACAATGGAAGAAGGATCATTTCGGCCTGGTCGGCGAACTTCAACAAAGCCCCGCGAAATCTGCTGAGCCGACCGAAACCGTCACGTTGATACCGATGGGTTGTGCCAGGCTGCGGATTTCGGCATTTCCAACCATCGGCGCCGGACCCAGCACACAGGTGTGGAAGGAGCCGCCATAGTCATTGCCCGCTACCGCTTCACGTTGACACAATGTAGTCTGTTTGTTAAAGAGAATTTGCGTGATAAGGGACAAGATAACAATAGTTGGTGCGGGCAATGTCGGGGCAACGGCTGCATACGCCGCCGCAAACAGAGGGCTTGGCGACATCGTCCTGCTGGACGTAGTCAAAGGGCTTGCCGAAGGCAAAGCCCTGGATATCGCCGAAGCCAGCCCTATCCAACTTTACGATTGTGCCATCGTAGGCACGACTGACTGGCAGGAAACTGCCGACAGCGATCTGGTCATCATAACAAGCGGCCTGCCTCGTAAGCCCGGCATGAGCCGGGATGACCTGCTGGCGAAAAATGTCCGGATCATCAAGGAAGTCGCAGAAAAAACAGTGAAATATTCGCCCGATAGCGTAATCATTGTGGTCAGCAACCCGCTTGACGCGATGGTTTACGCCGTGTATAAGGTCACGGGCTTTGCCGAAAGCAGAGTTGTGGGAATGGCCGGCGCTCTGGATTCGGCACGTTTTAGCTACTTTATCGCCCGCGAGATTGGCGTAAGCGTAGAGAACGTAAAGTGCGTTTTGCTGGGCGGTCATGGCGACGATATGGTGCCTCTGCCGAGATTTACGTCAGTCAGCGGAATCCCGGTAACGGAGCTGGTGGGCGAAGAAAAAGTCGCCGAGTTGATCGAGCGAACCCGAAAAGGCGGCGGCGAAATAGTGAATCTTCTTGGCTACAGTGCTTACTATGCCCCTGCGGCGGGGGCGGTCGAAATGGCCGAGGCAATCTTGAAAGATAAAAAAACTGTGCTATCCTGCTGTGCTTATTGTGACCGCGAATATCGCGTGGGCGGCTACTTCGTAGGCGTCCCCGTCGTGCTTGCTAAAAATGGCGTCCAAAGGATTATTGAGCTTGACTTGAATGAATCTGAATGGGCTGAATTCAACGGGTCACTCGCTCACGTCAAAGAGATGGTGCAAAGGGTTGACGAGTTGCTGCAATGGAACTGATAAAGAAGATCAAGCAGGCTGAGGCCGAGGCTCAGCAAATCATCGAAGCGGCTAAGACTGAAGCAGCCGGGCAAACTGAACAGGCTCGGCAGCGGCGTCGAGACCTTCTGGATGAGGCGGAACGCGGGCGAAAAAAGTCGATCCAGGATGCCGTATCCCGGGGCCAATCTCAGGCCCAGCAAGAGGTTGAGAATCTGAAAGCTCAGGCTGAAAAGCGGCGTCAAGAGCTTCGCCAAAAGGCGGAGCACAAGAAGGCTGCTGCCGTAGCCAGGGTAATGGATTGCGTGGCAGGAGAAAAAGCACGCGTGAAATTGGAGGGAACCCCGCGATAAATCGCGGGGCTAAATATTTAGCCCCCCAATTTATTGGGGGGTTGATTTACCCAATTTGTTGCGGCGTTTGTCCGCGAGGTTTATTATGGCCATAGTCCCAATGGCAAAAATCCTGATTGTCAGCCATAATAGCGAAGCCGCTGGACTTCTGGAGGCCCTGCAGACAGAGGGCATCTGCCAGATTCTAAATGCGCAAGAAGCCATCGTTAGTAGAGACCTTCCTGATCTTGCTGCGAAGGAGCATAGGCCAAAAGATGTTGAGGAGCTGTTAAATCGTCTTGCAAAATGCATCGCATTTCTTAAAGGTTTCGGCGACCCAACAAAAGCCTTAGTAAGTATGCTGGCGCCGCGGGTGGTGGTCGATGAAGAGTCTTACCAAAAGACTATTTCAGACCAACAGGCTCTTATGCTCATCGACCAGTGCGAGCATCTCGAAACGGCGATAGAAAAAGCAAAAAGCCAATGTGAAAACCTTCGAGCGAGTCTTGCGGAGTTGCGGCCGTGGCAATCGCTGCAAACGCCGGTGGAAGAGATTGGCCCACTTGCCCGAACTATCTGTCAGGCAGGGCTTCTGCCGGTTGGGCAGTTCATACAGGTCCAGGATAATATCGGCGAGCTTGGCGGCGCAATCCAGCAGATAGCAGAGACCGAGAATCGCTACGCCTGCCTCGTGGTATATCTAAAAGAAAATGCCAACGAAGTGCAAAAGTTGCTACGCTCAGCGGAATTTGCACTGGTCAACTTTGCTCCAATGACCGGCACCGTACCCGAATTGATAAGACAGCACGAGGAAAAAGTGAGTCAGGCGGAAGGGCAATTGCAAAGCTACAAAGAAAGCGCAACAAAACTGTCCAAGAGTCTGCTCAAGCTGGAGATCCTTCACGACCACTACAGCAACTTGCTTAGTCGAGAGCAGACCAAAGGCGCCGCACCGGCGACACAGCGCACCGTGATTCTGGAGGGCTGGGTTAAAGAAAAGAATTATCCGTGCCTGGAGAAAATAGTCTCGGGCTTTGAAGCCTCCAGCTTGAGCAGGGTCAAGCCGGCCGCCGATGAACAGATCCCAGTGGAGATAGAAAACAAGCAAATCGTTCAGCCTTTTGAGTTCATAACACGTCTTTATGGAATGCCTCAGCCATCCAATGTTGACCCCACGATATTTCTGGCGCCTTTCTTTGCGCTTTTCTTCGGCATCTGCCTCGGTGACGCAGGTTACGGCCTGGTTATGCTTGTTGCAGCGGTGCTGATAGGAAGAAAAATGCAGGGCGATAGGAAGCTAGTCTGGATGCTGGCAATATGTGCCGTCTTTGCCATCCTGGTTGGAATCCTGACTGGCTCGTGGTTCGGCGATTCGGTAAGCAAATTCGCCCCACAACTGGAAGCTCTACGTGTGAGACTGATGTGGTTTGACCCGCTTGAGAAGCCGATGATGATGATGGGCGTGGCGATGGGGCTCGGCTACATCCACCTTATGACGGGACTTCTCATAGCATTCGTGCATAACCTCAAACTACGCGACTATGCCTCGGCTGTTTTCGAGCAACTGACCTGGCTGGTTATGCTCAATTCGATTGTGATATATGCCTTCAGCAAAGCCGGAATCCTGCCTGCCGGCCTCGGAATGTTCTGCAGCAGATTTGCAATAGTCCCTGCGGTTTTGATAGTGCTACTTAGCAGCCGGGTCGGTGGCTGGGGTGCAAGACTGGGCATGGGAGCTTACAATCTGTTCAGCACAGTGTTTTACCTGGGCGACGTGCTCAGCTACCTGCGACTGATGGCTCTGGGCATGGTCAGCTCAGGCCTTGGGATGGCTATAAACATTATCGCCGAGCTGACGCTGGAGATACCTTACATCGGCTTTATTGTGGCGATCTTGATTTTCGTCGGCGGACACGCCTTCAATCTCTTTCTGTCGATTCTTGGTGCATTCGTGCACACGATGCGGCTGCAATTTGTGGAGTTCTTCCCAAAGTTTCTGGTAGGCGGCGGCAGAACATTTCAGCCACTGCATAAGGAGTATAAACATATTCACATGGAAGCAGCGTAAACCGTTGGTTTTGAGTTTTGAGTTTGATTGAACGGAGATTCAGCGATGGATTATGGAATGGTATTAGCTTTAATGGGTGCAGGCCTGGCGGTATTTCTTCCCGGCATAGGCTCATCGGTAGGCATTCACATAGCCAGCAAGAGCGCTACCGCCATATTAAGCGAGAAGCCCGAACGCTACGGGCAATTCTTCATTATGGTCGTTCTGCCAGGCACGCAAGGGTTTTACGGTTTCTTGGGGGCGTTTATGGTGATGAGAAATCTGAATTTTTTCGGCGGCGGCTTACCCGAAGTACCGCTGGGCACCGGCCTGAAAGTGCTTATGGCGTGCCTGCCCGTTGCTATCGCAGGTCTTGTCACCGCCATCTACCAGGGCAAAGTCTCATCGTGCGGAATCCTTATGGCCGGCAAAAAGCCAGAACTAGCGTTCAAGGCAGGCGTCGTCTACGCGGTAATGGTTGAAATCTACGCCATCCTGGGCTTGCTCGGAACATTGTTCATGCTGCTATACGGTGTAACTTGGCCGAAAGTCGCGTAAAACCGTAAAGTGCCAACTACCAAGCAGGATGAAAATTATGGATGCTGAAAACGTCATCGCAAAGATACTGGCGGACGCAGGCGCTGAGGCCGAGAAAATAAAAACGCAGGCTCAAGAAAAACAGTCTGCCGAGCAGGCTAAGCTCGATGAACAACTGCGCCAGCACAAAAGACAAACCGATGCCCTTGCTCGAAAGGCTGCCGAAGATGAAAAGTCACATCTTCTGGCAGCAGCGAGAATGCAAATCGCCAAAGAGCTGCTAACAGAGAAACGCAAAATACTGGATGAGGTTTTTGAGCAGGCCCGCCGGCAACTGCTGAATTTGCCCGACGACCGGTACCGCCGGCTTATAGCCGACCTGATGGTCAGCGCAGTCGAGACCGGCAACGAAGAGGTTGTGGTCGATAAAAGCGAAAATCGGATCGACCAGGAGCTTATCAATCAGGTTAATCAGCGGCTGGCAGGCCAGAACAAAGGTAACTTAAGACTGTCCGAGCAGAGGCAGGAGCTTGGAGGGGGCTTTATTTTAAGACGCGGCAAGATAAGAACCAACGTGTCGTTCGAGGTACTACTTTCTCAGGCACGCAAAGGCCTGGAGATTGAACTAGCCAAGGGACTGTTTGGGAACTAACCCTGCAATAAATTGCGGGGCTAAATATTGATGGCCGTTGCAGAACAATCTATTACTGATTTTTACATTTATCCGCCTATCGGCGACGACGATTGGCGATACTTACGCGAGACGGCTCTCGTGCGAATGTACGAGATGCAGATGCTCACCAGAGCCGCGCTGCTGGATATGGCCAATGCCGAGAGTTGCGAAGCGGCAGCCGGCTTTTTAACAACGACTGAATATGCGCTGCCGCAGGCCGGCAGAGACTTTGCAGAGGTGGAGAATATCTTGCGAATCAGAAGGCAGGCTATCCGTCAGCTCTTTGCGGATTTGATGTTTGATAAGACCGTCGTTGAGCTTTTTAGAACACGGGACGATTTTGCCAATATCCGCCTGGCTCTGAGAAGAACTCTGACAGAAAAACCGCTGGGAGTCGATTACAGTAATGATGGCAATTTTCCGCCCGAACGGTTTGAACAGGTCTTTGAGCAGGAAAATTATAAGCTGCTGCCGGACCATCTTCAGGCCGCGATAGACCAGGCGGTTCTGGCATATTACCAGAACAAGGACATCCGCCAGATTGACTACGCGGTAGATAAGGTGCAGGCTGAATACAATCTAAAGAGGGCCCGCCAGCTAAGAAGTATTTTTCTGCTCGGACTTTTCCGAATCCAGATTGATTTGACCAACATTCGGACAATGCTTCGGCTGAAATTCACAGAATCTGAGCAGCGTAACGTATTTCTCAGTGGCGGCTATATTGACCTGGAGCGGCTGCAGCACGGGCTGGAGGTTGGATACGAATCGCTGGGGCCGCTGTTTTTCGTGACGCCCTATTGTGAAGTTGTTGAGTCGGGTGCCAATTACCTGGCCTCGAACAAATCCTTTCTGGGACTTGAGCAGCGATGCGATGAGCACCTGATCGGATTCCTCAAGACGACGATGCAGATTGTCACCGGGCCTCAGCCGATTATCGCGTATTTTCTAATGAAGGAGAACGAAATCCGCACGGTTCGGCTGATACTAACAGCCAAGAAGAATTATCTGGATACACAGCTCATTTTAGACCGGCTTTCGTGAACCGTGACTCGTCGCTCGTGACCCGTGACACGAAACTATGGAAAGCACGAAGAACGAAATCCGAAGAACGAGACAATTTCAAATGACAGAAATACCAAACTCAAAACCAATCGTTTTCAGAATTTGAAATTTGAATTTCGATATTATTTCGGATTTAGAAATTAGATATTCGGATTTAGACTGCTTATGGAAGGTAAAATCGCTGTATTAGGTGACACGGATTTTGTGATGCCGTTTACGGCACTGGGAGTTGACACGTACGCAGCCACCGATGAGGCTAACGTAATCGAAAACGCTAAAAAGATAATTCAGGGCAAATATGCCTTGATACTTGTGGCGGAAACCATAGCCCCGGCTGCCGAGACGGTTTTTGCAGATTACGAGGGTTCGGCGACACCCTGCGTCCTGGTGCTGCCGTTCACCACTGAATCGCAAGGCTTTGCCACCGAAGCTCTGGCGAAAGTTCTTAAAATGGCAACAGGGATAAGTATTTTGCAGAATAATTAGGGAGAAACTCTCGTTTCGAGTTTAGCCGTCGCCGGCACGGCGACTGTTGAGCAAATATGATTTCCGAAAGGTTTTGGCAATGGTTGAGGCAAGAACCGGCAGAATCGTGAAAGTCGCAGGACCCGTCGTCGTCGCTGAAGGTATGGCCGGCGCCCGGATGTATGACGTGGTGCGCGTGGGCGAATTGAACCTCATCGGCGAGATCGTGGAACTCCACGGCGACCAGGCTTCGATACAGGTCTACGAAGAGACTGGAGGCATCGGACCGGGCGAACAGGTAGTCGACACTCAAGCGCCGTTGAGCGTCGAGTTGGGCCCAGGCCTTATCGAGAGCATTTACGACGGCATCCAAAGACCTCTGGACTTACTGGTGAAAGCCGAAGGCGACTTTATGAGTAGGGGTATCACCATGCCGGGCTTAAACAGAAAAAAGAAATGGCACTTTAAGCCCACGATGGCTGAAGGGACAAAAGTGGGGCCCGGCGACATTATCGGCCAGGTCCAGGAAACTACCATGGTCCTTCACAAGATTATGGTCCCGCCCGGCGTCAAGGGGACGATCCAAAAAATCGCCGAAGGCGACTACAGCGTGGATGAGGTCGTAGCCATCTGCGCCGCTGACGATGGCAGCGAGCAGCAGATAAAACTGATGCACAAATGGGCTGTCCGCAGCGCCAGGCCGGTAAAAAATCGCCTCAGGCCAAACACAATTCTTGGCACGGGCCAAAGAGTCATCGACGCTTTCTTTCCGATCACCAAGGGCGGCACCGCTTGTGTGCCCGGGCCATTCGGCTCGGGCAAAACGGTCATTCAGCATCAGTTGTCCAAGTGGGTCGACGCCGACATCGTGGTTTACGTCGGCTGCGGCGAACGAGGCAACGAAATGACGGATGTTCTGACCGAGTTCCCCGAATTGAAAGACCCTCGCAGCGGCGAACCGTTAATGCGCCGGTCGGTGCTGATCGCAAACACCTCGAATATGCCGGTCGCTGCCAGAGAGGCCTCGGTCTACACGGGCATTACCATCGCAGAATACTTCCGCGACATGGGCTATACCGTAGGTTTAATGGCAGACAGCACCAGCCGATGGGCCGAGGCAATGCGAGAGATTTCCACTCGCCTGGAAGAGATGCCCGCCGAAGAGGGCTATCCCGCGTATCTTGCCGCCAGAATCGCGGCGTTTTATGAAAGAGCCGGCAGAGTCCAGTGCATTGGCAGTCCGCAGCGAGAAGGCGCGCTGTCGGTCATCGGAGCAGTCAGCCCGCCGGGCGGCGACCTTTCAGACTCGGTTGTCCAGGCGACACTACACGTGGTTAAAGTGTTCTGGTCGCTCAAGGCGGAACTGGCATACGCCAGGCACTTTCCGGCGATTGACTGGCTGACCTCCTATTCTTTCTACCAGCAATACTTGAAAGGATGCTTCCAGGACGCCGAGCAAGGCCAGCAGATGGAAGCACTGTCGGCAACGGCGATGATTCTTCTGCAGCAGGAATCTGAACTTCGAGAAATCGTCAGGCTGGTGGGTGCCGAAGCCTTATCGCCCAGAGAAAGATTGACGCTTGAGACAGCCAGGTCCATTCGCGAGGACTTCCTGCACCAGAACGCTTTTCATGAGGTCGATACTTATACTTCGATGGTCAAGCAATACGAGATGCTCAAGACTGTGCTTCATTTTCACCAGCGAGGACTGGAGGCTATTGAGATAGGAGTGGAAACCGCCGACATCTTTAAACTCCCGGTGCGCCAAGAAATCGCCCGAGCAAAATATATCCCGGAGAATAATATCGGAAAAATCGCCAAAATAAGGCAAACAATCGACGAGCAAATCAAGCAATTGCAGCCTTCAATGGTGACTTGAGCAACATCATGACGACCGCCACTTGATATTTAGCCCCGCAATTTGTTGCGGGGTTTTCGGGTATGGTACAAAATACGATGCAGGATTCGCCTGATACGAATTAGGAGTATGAAATGCTGAAAGAGTATCAGACAGTTGCTGAAATTGCAGGGCCGTTGATGCTGGTCGAGATGGTCGACCAGGCAAAATATGCTCACATCGTTGAGATTGAGCTTGCCGACGGTTCTATACGTCACGGCCAGATTTTGCAGGTGGAGAGAGACAAGGCTCTCGTGCAGGTCTTCGAGGGCACGCGCGGCGTGGACGTCAACGCCAGCACAGTCAGATTTTTGGGCAGACCGTTGGAATTTGGCGTCTCCACGGATATTTTGGGCAGAGTTTTCAACGGTTTGGGTGAGCCGAAAGACGGCAGTCCGCCGGTAATCCCCGACAAGCTGATGGACATCAACGGAAGTCCCATCAACCCTTATGCCCGTGATTACCCCATCGAGTTCATCCAGACCGGTATATCGACAATTGATGGCTTGAACCCGCTGGTGCGTGGCCAGAAGCTGCCGATATTCTCCGGCTCGGGCCTTCCTCACGATAGCATCACTGCTCAGCTTGCCCGCCAGGCAACTATTCTGGGAAAGGGCGAGGAATTCGCCGTCGTATTTGCAGCGATGGGCATAACTTTTGAGGCGGCGCAGTTCTTTATTGACGACCTGCAGCAGACCGGCGCCATCGAGCGGGCGGTTATGTTCCTCAACCTGGCAAACGACCCTGCCATCGAACGAATTGCCACGCCGAGATTTGCCCTTACCGCGGCCGAGTATCTAGCCTTCGACCTGGATATGCACGTGCTGGTAATTTTGAATGATATGACGAACTACTGCGAGGCGCTTCGAGAAATAAGCGCCGCCAGAAAAGAGGTGCCGGGCCGACGCGGCTATCCCGGATATCTCTACACGGACCTGGCTACGGTTTATGAAAGGTCCGGGCGAATTAAAGGCAAAAAAGGCTCTATCACCAGCGTCCCGGTATTGACTATGCCGGAGGACGACAAGACTCATCCGGTGCCGGACCTGACCGGCTATATTACTGAGGGGCAAATCATTCTGTCGCGTCCGCTGCATCGAAAAGGCATTTCACCGCCTGTGGATGTTTTGCCCAGCCTATCTCGGCTTAAAGATAAAGGCATCGGGCAAGGCCGAACCCGCGAAGACCACGCCGACCTTTACAATCAGCTTTACGCCGCTTACGCCCGCGGCAAAGAGATGGAGGAGCTAGCGACAATTATGGGTGAGGCTGCCCTTTCGGAAGAAGACAAAAAGTATATGGAATTTGCCAAGAAATTTGAGAAGCGATATGTTTCGCAGGACTATTACGAGAACCGCACGATTGAAACGACTCTTGACCTTGGCTGGGAGCTGTTGAGCATGTTTGACGACGCCGAATTAAAGCGTATCGACGTCAAGCTGATAGAAAAATATATGCCGCGATTTCGAAAAAAAGTAAATGAGTAAATGAGTGGACGAGTAGACGCGCAAATGAAGAACGAAATCCGCGATTGACGAATTGATTGATGAACTCCTTGACGTATGCACCAATGGACAGAAAGGTTAGTTTTGTGAAGACACATAAGGATTTGCAGATTTGGCAGCGTGGCATTGCATTTGTCGGAAACATTTACAAGATCACGGCTAACTTCCCAAGAGAAGAAATTTATGGTTTAACATCGCAAATTCGAAGGGCGGCAATATCTTATCCAAGCAACATTGCTGAAGGTGCGGCGAGATCTTCAAAAAGAGAGTTCATTCAGTTTGTTTATGTTTCATTAGGGTCACTATCCGAAGTGGAAACCCAGTTGCTTATTGCGGAAAAATTGGGATATGCAAAAGCAACTACATTGCTTGATGAGGTTGAGGCCCTAAGGAGAATGACGTTAAACTTCATCAAGTATCTTAAATCCAGGAGTCAGTGAGTAGATGGGCGAACTCATAAACTCATAAACTCATAAACTCATATACGAGATACGAATTATGTTAGCAAATGTTAACGCAACGCGAATGGAGCTATTGAACCTGCGAAGGCGTGTCGCCCTTGCGCAGCGGGGCCATCGGCTGCTCAGTGAGAAACGCGATGAGCTGTCGCGACAGCTAATTCACATCGCAAGGCAGATTCAGCCACTCCGCCAGAAGGTCGAGAAGCAGCTTCTGGAAACCTGCCGACGCTTTATGCTCGCCCGCGCAACGATGGAACCGGAACACACTAAAGCAGCCCTTGAAGTCCCCACGAAAAAGCTCAGCCTAACTATTGACTTTGCCCGCGTAATGAACGTGAGGGTGCCGCACCTCGCCAAAGAAATCTCCGGCGAGATTATCTGCTACGGCTTCGCGACGACATCCGGGGAATTAGACGTTGCTCTTATGGCTCTGGAGCGTGCCTTTGACAGTTTGATTGAGCTTGCGGAGAAGGAAAAGCAGGCCCGGCTTTTGGCCGTTGAGCTTAATATGACTCGCCGAAGGGTAAATGTCCTGGAGCACGTAGTCATTCCCGAACTGCACGAGACTATTCGATTCATTTACGATAAACTTTCCGAAGCCGAACGTGATAATACCACCCGACTTATGAAAATCGCCGACATCATCCGAGCGTGATTCGTCATAAGCACATATACGCACTCACGGTTGGGCTAAGCCGAACGTGATAATACCACCCGACTTATGAAAATCGCCGACATCATCCGAGCGTGATTCGTATCGTGTGAAGTGTGAAGCGCATATCGTATTCTCACTTTGGGCTTCGCCGTTCCTTGTTCGATATTCTCTGGCGTCGTTGCGAGGGATTCGCCAAATAGGGTAGAAATCTTGAAACGTTGCTTTGGGACTTTTTCAACCATCCTGCTCTCGATAGTTTTTGCCCTACTCCTGGTTTTTTGGCATGCCGGGTTTGCGAATTACAGAAGATATGACTTTGGAAATGATGGCATCGGGGAATAGCGCCACGACGCCTATTGTCAACTGCCAAAGCACATGGATTCGGATTCTCCATTCTGTACTGCCAAATTCCCGCAAAAGGGGGTATTTACTTGACTCAAGTACCCCCTACACATTGTGGTGGGCTTTTCTATGGTCTCGGACATGCTTGACAATTGCCTGGTACGGAACGGGATCCACTTGGACGGCCTGCTGCACCAT
>Ga0315279_10001020_pt1 | contig 48725 bp, 65 predicted proteins | sample YL17G06_20_MG_FD_203694 | JGI IMG/M metagenome (GOLD analysis project Ga0315279, IMG submission 203694) | Sediment microbial communities from Yellowstone Lake, YNP, Wyoming, USA - YL17G06_20 | ecosystem: Environmental > Aquatic > Freshwater > Lake > Sediment | place: USA: Wyoming | collected...
CCGCCGGCGGGCGTTGAACCGAAAGGCCCGATGCCCGGAACCCCGCACAGGTCCGTGGCGAACCGCGCCCTGGACCTCAACAGCCACGCGGACACGCTCATCGAGGGCAACCTGGGGCCGGAGGACGGCGTGTTGTCGCGGGTGCTCGTCGATAACGTCGGGCGGAACGTGACGCACCACCACTACGCCGACTGGTACGCGGTCTATGACCCGATGAACGCGGCGGCCAATGAAGCGTCAGGCGGCGGTCTCGGGAGCGAGAAAGACATCCGGTGGAAGTCTGAGCCGGTGACGTTCGAGATCGGCGGCGAGAAGGTCGCGTCGGAACGTCGCTTCTGGCTGACCCTTCGGGCCGTCCTCAAGGACGAGGACGCGACGGCCAAATGGCTGGCGAGAACGGAAGCCGAGGAACCGGAAGACGCAACAGCCGTATGGTCTACCCGCCGGGGCAAGGTCGCTTTCGCCTTCAAGAGTTTCGCCGAAGCCGACGCCTTTGCGGCCGCGTTCGATGCCGCCGAGCCCAAGGCAACGGCCTACCTCGACAAGTGCCTTGCGGCACTCAATGAGCCGAGCCGGTTTGAGAAGACCGACGCCACGCACCACCAACTTTTCGGAACGCACATCGAGAAGGTGCCGGGCCTGCGTATGCCGACGCGGTACAACGTGGCGGCCGAGAAACAGCGGGCCGTGCCGAACTTCTCCGAAGCCTCGCCGGCGAACATCGTCAAGCACCTGGGCCAGCACATCGCCCGGTTGCCCGGCGGCCGGCGGGTCAGCATGGTCATCGGCGACTTCGACAACATCCTCCTGCGCGAAGCGTGGGAAGACGGGGCGTTCAACGCCTACGGGCCGACCTTGCGGGACGCCTGGACCCTGATGGAACAGATGGTGGAGCACGGCGAGAAGCCGATCACGCTGCGGGCCTTCCTGGGCGAGCGAGTCGGCCGGGAAGTGCCGGACACCCTGGATCGCCACCTGCGGTATGTTGCCCAAAGCGTCGGTCTCTCGTACCAGACCATGCTCGATCAGGCCGAGATCGACCCGGCCCTGCGCCGGGTGCTTCACAACGCGATGGGGGCGGCGGTCGCCGGGTTCAAGTGGACCCCGATGGCAAACCAGATTCCCGCGGCTTTCCTGCCACTGGCCGACACGAAACCCATGCTGGCCGAGGACGTGACGGCGGCGATTCTGGAATTGCCCTCAAAATGGAAAGAAACCTGGAACACCCTCGGCCAACTGCGGCCTGACATCCGGTTCAGGGCGGAACTGGCTGACGTGCAGCAATTCCTTTCCCCCGCCATCTCGTCGCCGCGAGGCTACGGCGAGAACCGCGTCTGGCGCGTCATCAAGAAGGCCGTCGCCTTTTCGGGGCGGGGGATGATCCGCGTGGACCAGTCGAACCGGCTGGTGCATTTTCTGGCCGCCCGGCGTCAACTCATCCGTGAAGGCAAGTTGACGGGCGAGGCGCTTGACCAGGCCGCCGCCGACATGGCCGCGAGGTGGATGTATCGGACGGACGCCCCGATGCACTCGGCCTATGAAACGCCTGTCGGTCGGGCGGCCAAGGGCAGTACGGCGGTCGCGTCGGTCACGGCGTTCACCAAGGGCAGACTCGCAAACTGGCAGGTTGTCCGCCGCGCCCTTGACGCCTACCGCCGCGACAAGGACGTGAAGAAGTTGCTCTACAAACTCACCATCGCACTGGCAATCGCAGGCGCCTTCACGACCGTAACTGTGGCGGGGGCCTATCTCTCTGGCAGGAAGCCGGGGCAGGGACTTGGCGGCGTCCCCGGCGACTTCGTAGAGAACGCCCTGGGCAACACCTACGGGGCCACGGAAGCCATCCGCCTCATCCGGTCGAAGTCGGCTTACGGCGTCCAGGTGTTCTCAAGCCCGCCCGTCGCGGCGGCCGAACGGGTCGGCCAGGGTCTTGTCGGGCTGAGGACGGCCATCGAGAAGCAGAGCGGCGACAAGGCGCTGGCGGCCAGTGTCAAACTCCTGCGCGGGTCGGCAAGTCTGGCGGGTATCCCCACGGATCAGGCGTTCAACCTGATTCGCTTTGTGCAGGCGAGGGGTGCCCCCTCCCGCCAACTGGCGAAGTGGCCCGGCCTCAAGCGCACGGCCGCGACGAACCTCATGGTGGACATCCTGGGGGCGTCCATCCCCAGCCCGCGGGCGGTCAAGGGCAAGATGCTCCGGCGCAAGGGTGAAGACCCGGCCATTGCCTTTTTCCGGCGATTGAAGTACGCCGACGCCTTGCGGGTCTACGCCCTGGCGGACGCCCGCGAACGGGCGCTCTGGAAGAATATCCTGACGAGGATGGCAGCCAAACAGACGAAGAACACGGTAGCGGGCAAACGCCTGATGCGCAGCGCAGGCTAGGAAAGGAACATCCATGCGTACTGCATTTCACGGGGAAGTCGATACGGCTGATGCCAACGCGGCACCAGTGGCTTTCACCCTCTACAAGGAAGGCGAGGTGGTCGCCTACAGCCTCGGCGCCCACGAGTACGTCCGGGTCACGGACTACTCGTATTCGCCGGAGGTGGCGATGGTCGTCAAGATCGTCGGCGCCACCGACGCGGCGGGGACGCGCATGGTGGACCGCTGGTGCGCGGCGACCGGCGGGGCCGACCGGGCGCTCAACACGCCGTTCATCTTCCCGGAGGGCGTGACCCCGCGCCTGTACGGCTCGGTCGCGGATCACGTCAAGGCCACGATCTTCGGCGAGATCATCGGCAGGCAGCCGTAAGGGGTAGTCCGTGGACAGTTACTCCTGGATCGGCACGAACGGGAATGCGGCGACCGGCACCAACTGGTCGCCCACCAAGTCCGGTGATGTCGGGCTTACGGGCACCGACTGTGCCGTGTACGATGGCGTACCCGCTACCTATCCCCTGCCGACGCTCAACCTCCCTACTTCCGAGGATATGAGTTTCACCTTCACGAAGGCGTACGTTGGTGACATTCCGACCGGCGCAGACAGTCTTAATACCGGCGTCCTCACCATCAATCATGCCGATGCTGTCATAAGCATCGGGGACAACCCCGGAAATTGTCCCGCGACAACGGTGACAGCCGGGACCCTTAATCTCACCAAGGGGATTGACGGGGCGATGACCATTGGCGTCGCTGGCATCGTCAACATGAACTGCCCGGCTGGACCTGGCCAAGATGATGCTGTGGCCAATGCTGGAACCATTGTCGTGACGGGTGCCGTGCCCATCAAGTTCAACTACACGGTGACAAACACCGGCACCATCAACTGTTCCGCCGCAGGCGCTTCTTTGGACATGAATAGTGCCCTCGGTGACTTGAGTCTCGGCCTACTGGGGTCGGGTGGCACAATCCTCCTCGGTTCCACGAGCGCCTGCACGGGCGTGGTCAACGTCACGAATTGCACCTGGACCGTCACGTTGGGCGCCACCTGGACCGGCGACATTGCCGGTGCCTACTCCCTCGGCGGCGGATCGGCGAACCTCGACTGGACTTTCAACAAGGCGGGGGCGACGTTCACCATGGCCGATTCGATTGTCCGCGACCTGACGGTTACGGACGGCACGGCGACCCTGACCGGCGTGACGTGCCGGACCTTGACTTTGGCGGCGGCAAAGGTCCTGACCCTGGCGGGCCAGATCCGCCTCGGCCTCGCCCCGGTGTTCGGTGCCGGCTCAACCTTACGCCTGGGTTCGGCGGCAATCATCCCTACGACCAGTCTCACGTTCGACGCGGCGGTGTTTGACGCGGACCACTGCGACCACACGGCCTGCTGCATGTTCTCAAACGGGCCGGCGGTCCTCACCATCGACAACCTGCCGGCGCAGGCGACTCCCATCCACGCCTACTGCGGGGCCGTGGACGGCGGCACCAACGCCCCGGACTCCATCGTGTTCCATGACGTTGCTCCTGGGGCGACCTTGGTAGGAGTCGCCGCATGAGCGACGGGACCTGGACTGGAGCGCTGAACACCGTCTGCGATGCGGCCGGCAACTGGCTCGCCGGTGCCATGCCGGAAGATCACGGTGATGTTGTGACCGTCGCGGCCGTGACCAACTTGCCGGTCACGAACGCTTTCGGCCTCTCCCTCAGTTTCCTCGTCGAGGCCGGCCTGAACGTCCCTGACCTTTTCGCATGGATGACGGGCGACAATGACATCGGGGCGATCACGATCAACCATCCCGATGCCGTTGTCGGTTGCACGGCGATCATCGGCTATAACGGTGGCGCCCTGAACGTTCTGGCCGGGAAACTCACCCTCAACCACATCGCCGGCACGGACGGCTTGACCGCCGGACAGTTCTATGTCGCGGCCGAAGGGATGCTTGAGATCACGGATGAAGGACCGTTCACGCCGACCGGGTTCCTCATCCAGGGTGTCCTCAAGGTCGCCATCGCCGGCGAGGGCGGGGCGGGCGAGATGGGTAGTCTCTTGACCCTCGGATACCCCGACCTCGATCATGACCACTGTTCGGGCGTCCTGGACTTCGGACCCGACTCCAATATCCACGGACCTACCAAAGTTCAGGGCCGACTTCGCCTCCTCGCCGATTGGTATCTTCAGGGCATCGAGGGGGACTACGCCGGCTGCGCCCTCTTTGCCGTGGGAGACGTGCTCGTGGATGCGGCCGGTTGCGGGACGCTTCTCACCCACACCAACGCCAACTTCTTCAGCGACGGGCCGCTCGGCGAACTGACGGTCGATCACTTCCCGGCCTGGGGCGCGGAAGTGGACCGCCCGCTTCAATGTTACTGCGATGTCAAGGACGGCGGATCGAACACGGCGGGCGTGTTCGTCTTTCACCCCACGGCGCCCGGAACGTGCCTGACGGGAACAGGGGTAGGCTGACAACAGGAGAGACAACATGGCAGTTCTCGCGGAGGGCATCGGGGTCCTGGACGGGTGGCTTCAGTACGGAGCTCTCGGACTCTGTGCGATCATGGTCGTGTTCAGCCAATGGAACGCGAACCGCATGGCGAAGGCCCTGGACCGGAAGGATGAACGGGGCAATGCCATCGCGGAGAACGCGGTGCGGTTCATCCAGCGCTGTTGCGACCTCCTGGACGACCGGCCCTGCCTTACGGGGCACGTCAAACGCAAGGAAGGTCTGGACCACGAGCAAAGGAGATAGCGATGCGAATCCTGCGAGCGCTGTACGAATCGAGGAAAGCCTGGGTCGGCGTCTTGACCGTCCTCTTGACGGCCGTGGTGCTGAAGTGGGTGTGCCCGTTCCTCAACATCCCGCCCGACCAGGCGGCGATCATCGCTGGCGCGATCGTCACGATGGGGCTGGCGGTCATCGGCGGGATCGCATGGGAGGATTCCTCGAAAACGCTGTCGCAACGAAAGCCGCCGGCACTTCTTCTGCTGTTCCTGCTGCCGTTGCTGGCGGTGGGGTGTGCCGTGCCCGAAGCCGTGCTCCGCGCCCAGCAGTTCGAGGTTGTGCAACTGGACGCCGACAAGACCTTCCTCGATTCCCTGTACGCCGACCGTGACAAGTCGAATGAGGCCCTACTGAAGTCCCTGGATACCGCGTTCGAGACCACGATCAAAGGCAGGCCCACCCTCGACGCCAAGTGGGTGCTCGAAACCTACGCGGGTCACACGGCCCTGCAAAACCTGATTCGAAAACGCCTGACGACCGACGCCGACGCCATACGGACGCTGCGGGACAACCTCGATGAACGGATCGACCTCTTGAAGCGCGCCGCCGGCCTGACGATCAAGACGCAACTCTGGCGGACTGAGACGATGGCCCTCGCCCAGGAACTCTTTGACCGAAGCCTGAAGAAACCCACGGCCCGGCCTACCCCGGCGCCGCTACCCGCTCCTGCACCCGCACCGGAGGTCAAGCCATGACGCCGAAAGAAGCCCTACTGCGTGCCGCCGCCGGCAAGAGCATCGAGGAATGGCTGGCCGACGGTCGCGAATCCTACCGCGCGGTCCTGGCCGCCATCCCGGACCTTCAGGACCGGCTCGTCGAGCGGATCAAGGCGAACCCCGACCACACCGCGGTCGAGGCCGCGATGGATCGAGGCGAGGCGGAGGCCACGGTAATCGGCCAGATCATCGAGCTCGGCAAGACCGCCCTCAGCGCCATGCTGGCGGCGGGCCTGCTGGCCTGAGAAGTCGGACAGAACCACCGCAACCAGCGCAGAGTGTACGTTCATATCCCCAGGATAATTTCTCGCCGACGCGCCGGTTTGGGTTTGACATCCTCCGCGGATAGTGTACCGTACCAGAGTCTAAGCGGAGGATTCAAAGATGCCTCCAAGGTCAAAGACGCCAACACAAAACCTCGCGCGGGCGGTGCGCCTCGGCCTCCGCTTAGACACCGGGTCCGTTTGCCACCGCCGCGCGGGGTCTATTATAGATGAAGGGAGACCATGCCCGACCACCTAACAAAAGCCGAATTGGGTCTCATAATGCATGATATGTGTCATATCTGGATATGTTGGAACACAGGGAGGGTCTAAAGTGAGCCGGCCAGTATGTCAGGAAACCCGTATAGAAGCGAAGGAAAAGCCGGGGGCGTCCCCCGGCTCCCGCCCGCCGGCACCCCTGCGCCGCAACCCCCCATGCGCGCAGGGACCGGATGGGCGGACAAGCATCCCCCTCTCGCGGCCCCGGCAACCCGTGGCCAGGAATGACACAAGGAGGCAACGATGAGTTCGGAAGATGCGCTAAAGCGACTTCTCGCGGTGGCCGTCGAGATTGAACGCAAGGCGATCATCGGCTTCATCACGGAACACTCGGGCGTTGCCTACGTTCTTGTGGCGGCCCACGACGGGAAGGATTACGCCGTGTCAGGGATCAGCGGTCTCCCGCAGAATGCGGCTGGATTGAGAGCTCTTGTGGAACTGCAAGCGCGCGCGGATGCGCTGGTTATCCAATCTATCACGACGATTGATCTGCCGGCGGTCGAACAGACAAGAGCGCTGGAAACTATCCACGGGCTTGCAGAGAGACGCGCGGTGGAGTTGATGAACGCGAGCAACCCCCGCGTTATAGCACCAGAGCCGGCAACCCGTGGCCAGGAGCAGAGGGGTGACAAGGAGGTTTGACATGGAGCGAAGCAATTGTCCGAAGTGCGGCGGCTGGGCACCCGTGCACTACCGGGGCGCAGACAGGATGGTGCCTGGCAACGAGGAATGTCTCGTCCACAAGTGCATGGCGTGCGGCTATCGCTGGGAGACGCCGTGCAAGGATGCGTGTGAGCATCCGATGAAGTCGGCGAGCGACAAGTGAAGATAAGGTCCGCCACGCTTGGGATTGCCGATGGGGGTGGCGAAGACCCGCCGGAAATTCCTCGCCATGATTCAACCTGGCAACAAACAACATCGGCTGGGTGTCTTCGATACAGTTGAACAGGCGCAGGCTGCCTACCTGAGGGGCCGCGCAGAAAGCATTAGGGAGGCCGAGGCAAGAATGATGAGCCTCGCGTAAAGGAGATATTTGTGCCCATCGAGACGAGAACGCAGTCGCGGGTGCGGTGCGATTGTTGCAGCGAATGCGCGGCAGGGGGCTTCTGGTTTGACTCGGCTCCCCTTGCCGCGAACCAAGCCTTTGACCGCTACGGTTTTCAGCGTGTCGAGACCGCCACTGGAACGAAGATACTCTGCAAAATCTGCGCGGCCAAGCGCGACCTGCCCAAGTTGGAGGCCGACTTTCTCGCGGGCGGCCCGACCGCTGACGCCGTGGCGCGCGGACTGGCGAAGGACTTGGCGAAGGAGAGACCATGATAAATCCGGCGACGTGTGTAATCGGGAACTTCCAACTCGTCAGTCTCCAAGTTTTGCCACATAGGCCAACGGAGCAAAAGGTTTTCGTCCAAGCGCCGGCCTGTTACATGAGCCGCGAGGGAGCATTGATCCACGCCGCTTGGCTCGTGGCGCTGGCGGAGGAGAAGGACGGCCAGTTCGAGGAGATTCTGGCACGGGTGAGGAACACATGAACCACGAGGAACTCGCCGCCGCGCTGGACCAGAAGATCGTCGAACTAGATGACCTTGTAGACCAGCACCCGAAGGGGTGCATACTGCCCGTGGCACCGCGCATGGCCATCGGCTATCTGCTCCACGACCTCGCCAACCAGGTGCGCCGACAGGCCCCGGCGGATTTCGTCAAGATTGGCAAGGACGCGCTGAGCGTTGGTGGGCAAACCATCAAGGAGACCTGACATGCTGAGCGAACAGGACATCACCGCGATTCGGACCCGCGCTGGGCGGGAGTGGAAGGCCAGCCACCAGTTGCAGGCCAAGCGCGTGGGCAAGGCGGCGGCCCCGCTGAACTCCGGCGACGTGCTGGCGCTGCTGACGGCCTACGAGGAAAAGGAACGCCAGCTGGCACACTGGACCGGACTGTGCGGAGGACTCGTCAACGAGCGCGAGGCGGCGGTCGCAGACGCGGCCCGGTCCCTGGCGGCGATGCGCGAGGCCGAGGACAGATCAGCAATGCTCTTGAAGTCGCAACACGACGTATCCAACAAGTTGCAACGGGCGCACTGCCTTCTTGGCGCGACGCGGGACATGCTCTTGGACATCCGTTGGAGGTGGTGGCCCGTTAGTCTGCTCTGGCCCAGGTTCAACGCGGTCCTGGCCACCCTACGGGCTGAACAGAAGGAGGAGGAGCCGTGATTGATCTTCAGCCGTTCTGCGAGACAGAAAAACTTGGTCGGTACAAACTGGATGCCCCGTGGATCAAGGGCAGTGTCCGGTATGCCACCGACGCCCGGATTTGCTTGGCCATACCTGCACCGGGAGAACCTGATTCCGGCGACGGGATGTATCCTAACTTGACCGCCGTAATCCTTCGGCCCGGTCCCGATCTGCTCCTTGTTTGGCCGACAGAACCGAAGACCCGTCGTGGGCCGGTTGTTTGCGAGTCGTGCGGAAGCGAGATCATGGCCGACGATGGAATCATTGAACTCGGCCCCGGCATCATCATCACCCGTAAGTATTACCGCCTTGTGACGGGCCTACCTGGCAAGAAGGGTTGGTATCAACCGAAGCCTTCGGAACCCATCTATTTCTGTTTCGATGGGGGCGAGGGGGCCGTGATGCCCATGAAGGATAAGGACCCATGACCCGCCTCCCGTCGCCGGCGCTGCCCGAAGTGGACCAGGACTGGGACACGCGCGTGAGGCGCGAACTGGAACGGCGCAATGACAAGCCCGACGTGCCCAGTCGCCGGGGCGACGGGACGGCGCTGGGGGAACAGGACGGGGGACAGGTGACGCTACTATGACACCACAGGCACATGAACAGTACCAGTCCCCGCCGCCGATGGAGCACGAATCCAGTGAGGTGCTGGCATTGGCAGCGGCGGAAGAGGAACAGGAACGGAAACAACTGGCCCGCGGCGAGCCTGAATCGACCGCACGGAGGATGATGCCATGACGATTCCGCGTTACGAAGAAATGTCTCAATCGCCCTATTACAAGGGTGATGACGTGCGGGGGGGGGCGATCACGTTGACCATTGCCGACATTGCAATGGAAAACTCCGAGAATGACGAGACCAAGCCGCCCACGATGAAACCCCTTGTGACGTTCAAGGAACCGAACACCAAGCAACTCTTCCTCAACGTCGAGAACCGGGAGATGTTGGGCACGCTTTTCGGCCATGACACGTCCACCTGGATCGGCAAGCGTGTCACTCTCTGGTTCAACCCCAACGTCTACATGATGGGCGAGAAGAAGGGCGGGGTCCGACTCCGGGCGCCCGATGGTTACGCCGCACCGCACGCGGTTCCGTCGATGGGCCAGTCATCCGCCAAGGTCTTTGCCCAACTCATCGAACTCGCCGGCTCGGTCGGTCTCTCGGCGGACCAATTGAAGGCGCGCCTGACGGACGCAGGCCTGATGGGGTTCAACCTCAAGGACGAACCGACTGTCCGGGCCATCATCGACGCCGAGCGGGTGCGGAAACAGCAGGATGCGGCAACGGACCCGGTAACGACCGGGTTCAAGACCGACGACGACACCATTCCGTTCTGATCGGGCGCAACGGCAGGCGGGGGTGCTCCGGCGCGAGCAGCGAAAGAAGACCTCGCCTACCGACGAGGGGCCGGGGCAACCTGGGGAGGCCCCAGGACCCCGGCCCAGGATAAGGAGGATGCCATGCAAGCACGCAGTTATCAGGCGTCAGCCGAAGGCGCGGACAGCAAGGATGCGGGCGGCTACTTCCGGTTCATCGACGTGCCGGACCTGACGCCGGAACTCAAGAATCGCATGCGCCGGTGCACGGGTTGCCACCAGAACTTCTACAACCATCGACAGAACGTGGACGGCAACTGCTGCTGGTCGCTCAAGAGCAACGCGAACTTCGAGCGCAAGGGCAGACCGGCGTGCTATGAGGACTGAGCAACGGCGGGGGTGCCGCCGGCCCCGGCCCAAGGATAAGGAGCAGAATATGGCGATTCGAGAATTTACGTGTCCGGGCGGTCACAAATGGACTGCCCATGATTGCCCCGGCGCCCGCATCTGTCCGGCGTGCGGGGAACCAGCCACGCGAGCAGTAAAGCCAAACCACCCGAAAAAATGGGAAGACCCGGAAAACCTGTGCGATGCCGACGACTGACCCGCGCGGCGAAGGAGTGTGCCCATGACCACGGACGGCCTGAAACCGTGCATCGTGGTCTATCCGGTCGGAAGTTCCTTTGCGTGGAAACTTGAGATTGATCGGCAACCGTGGGTACTGGCAGAATCGCCAAAGGGCCATTACTGGCGCGACGCCCTGGCCGCGTGCCAAGCGGCCAGAAGGACCCAACGCGCGATGCACGGGGCCAAGATCGTGACGGAGTGACCGATGAAGATGATTCCGCTCACACGTGGTAAGGTCGCGCTCGTGGATGACGCGGATTACAGCGACCTGATGCAATGGAACTGGCAAGCGTTGTGTTGCCGGAATAAGCCGTATAAAGCATACGCGGTGCGTTGTCGCCGCGTATCAGATGGTTTGGGACCGAAAACAATTCTCATGCATCGAGTTCTGCTTGCTGCGCCCGATGGGCTGGAGGGGGACCATATCAACGGAAATGGACTTGATAACCAACGGGCGAATCTCCGATTGGCCAGTCGCAGTCTGAACGCACAAAACAATCATCGCCGCAAAAACAAGAAATCAAAACTCCCTCTGGGAGTTACGAAACATCGGGATAAATTTCAAGCCAGAATCGGGCGAGATAGTGCGCAGTGGCTCGGTGTTTTCTCTTCACCCGACGAAGCCCACGAAGCCTATTTAAGTGCTCGTCAAAAAAGAATGGCACAAGAAACAGGGGAAACCGAGGAAGTCGGGAGGTAGATATGAATATCAACGTGCCCAGTTTCCCCACGTGCCAGCGGCTGGCAAAGGCGTGGCGCTGTTCATGGTCGCATTGGGCATATAGACCCGATGGGACACTGGGCTGGGACATCGGTTCACATTGGAGTGACTCCCCGTTCGTGTGGATCCCCGCCCCGACGCTGGCCGAGATGCTCGCCGAGGTCGCGCGGCGGGGATGGGCGCACGCCTTAAGACACGAGACCATGCCTGCGACAACATACTGGGCGACGGTCAATGGCTACAACTTGACACACCCCGACCCCACCGAGGCCCTCGCCCTAGCGCTGGCCGAGGGGCTGGAAAACGAAGGAGCGAAAACGTGAACGATGCAACCTACATCTCGGTGCAGGCCGAACTTGCGGACATGGTTCTCAAACTTCGCGGGCTTCAGGTGGGGCAATTTCTTGCCCGCGCCGACCACGCCGAGACCATCGGGCCTCTCGTTGCCCCATCCCTCTATCAACGCGCTGGACAGAATCTCAGCCAAATCATCACCGTGGCCCGTGCTGCCGATGCGTTCCTGAAGGCCGTGCAGGACGTACCCGACGACTTGCTTCTTCACCTATCAGACCAAGGGAATCTATGACCGCCCCTTGCCCCGCCGAGCCGCCGCCGCACTTCACCGCCGCTGAGCGGGCCGCGCTCCTGGCGGGCGTCCTGCGCACGGGGTTGCAGGAGCTCCAAGACCATGCAGAGGGCGACGAGAGCAGACTGACGACCGCCAAACTGAACTTGCAGGCCGTCGTCGAGCAGTACGAGACGGCACTGGTGGAGAGCCAGTGGTACGAATCGGACTTCTAAGGAGACGAATATGTGCCAGAAATGCGTCGATGCCGTGAAACAGGCGTGGCCCAATCAGCCAGAATCCGACTATGGGACTCTCCTTTGGAATGCTACTTGTTTCCCGGCCGGAGACGCTGAAATGGTCACCGAGCAGGTGCAGAAAATGGCCGACTGGACGGGATGTGATTTGGGGTTGGCCTTGGCTCTGGCCGACGAGATGACCGAGCGGGCAATGGCCGATGCACATAAGAAATAGGGTTGCGGCTGAGCGCATCGGCGCCGTCGGCTACGGCCTCGACGTTGACCAGCAGGCGGCGATAGTCGCCCTGTGGGACTGGCAGGAACAGTCGCTCAGGAGCCGGATTGTGCTCGGCGGGCCGCTTGACGAGGAACCCGACGCTGCAGGGTTGCGCCAGGGCGACGCGGGCGGGCGGGCGTGACATAGGACATGGCCTACTACAACGAGATCTCTGGCTTTTGCTGCCGGGTGCTGAGAGCGAGAATCGCCGATGGACGATTGCCAGCCGGAACCGTTGACGACCGAGACGTGCGGACAGTCCAGCCCTCCGACATACCCGCCGGTCAAGTCCACCTCTTTGCCGGCATCGGGGGCTTCGGCCTTGCCACCCGCCTCGCCGGATTGCCCGACGACTTCGATATCTGGACGGCGGGGTTCCCCTGCCAGGACATCAGCAGCGCTGGGCGGGGCGCGGGACTGCACGGCGCCCGGAGCGGCCTGTTCTTTGAGATTGTTCGCCTCTTGCATGGGGTCCGACGACGACCGCTTTTTCTGCTCCTGGAGAACGTGCCTGCTCTCAGAACTCGCGGGTATGACCGGGTACGCGCTGAACTGGAAGGAGCAGGCTACGCCGTCCGGGCAGGAGTGGTGGGTGCTTGGGCGGTCGGAGCGCCGCACCGGCGGAACAGGGTGTGGATCGTCGGGCGACTGGCAGACGGCGCGCGCACACGAGAGCGGCCAGTACCAGCGCGACCGGGGGACGAAAGGGTTGGAACGCCCGACCCTGACCGGCCAAGCGAAAGACTGGCAGACCCGAGATGCGGCGGTAATTCTCGGCGGGCACTTGAGCCGGGGCGGGAAGCGGAAGGGCGAGTTGCTGCTGGCGGGGCAAGCGAAGGAGTGGACAACGCCGCAGGCGCACGATTCGCACGGAGCACCGGATGCGAAGCGAGTGGGGCGGTACGGGACGAAACACGGGGGCCGGAATCTGCCGGACGATGTGGCGGCATGGCCGACGCCGACGGCACGCGACCACAAGAGCATCCATGCCTCGCCGGAGACTCATGCACGGAACGCCAGGCCACTCTCGGAAGTCGTTGGCCTTCACGCCCCGGCGAGCCGCAGCACAAGTGGGAAGCGCCACGGCTGCTCTGCCTACAGGGAATACATCGAGGTATTCGGAAGTTCCTGCGCACGGGTCATCCGTCGCTGGTGGAACAGTCGAGAACGGCAGAGGCGATGCAGAAAGAATTGGAAGCCGCTGCCTTCGCTGAGGTCCGCAAGTCTTTGGTCGCCCTGGGTAGCAGTGCTCCAAGGCTATCCCTGCGACTGGTGCGACATGCCAACAGAGACGCCCTGAAGGCGTATGGAAACAGCATTGTAAGCCAGGTCGCGGCGGCGGCGATGCGGGCGATGCTCGACGCGGACGGGCGGGCGTGATGAGATTGACCATGAGCCGTGGAATCGTTGACATCGACCTGCCGTACTCGGTGGCCATCGCCGACGCCGAAGGCCGGATGAAGCGCGGCGAGCGGCAACTGTATTGCGGCGTCTGCCAGCGCTGGGTATGGCCAGACCAGTGCCAGCACCCAGGGCGGTGGAGCCAAGCGGGATTCCGGCGAGAGACCAAACGACTGGAGCGAGAGATGCGCCAGGGCGACGCGGACGGGCAGGCGCGAGGAGAGAGGCCATGAACGCGAAGGACTTTGTGAAACTGGCAGAGTTTGTTGACATCACCGCCACACTCTACTGTGGCACGCGCGCGCGCCTCCGCAGACATGGGGCGTCCTACGTCGAGGATGCTATGAAACTCACGGCTCTGGGCGTCCGGGCGCTGGCGCGGGCCACCGGGTACTCGCCGACGTTCATCAGCGCCGTTCGCCACGGCAAGATGGCCATGTCGTCCCGGATGATGGCCAAGTTGGGCGAAGTCGTCAAGCGGAAGGTCTGAGGAGAGAGGCGTTGATTGAACCCATCATAATTCAAGGAGTGAATTGTACGGCGGAGATACTTTGCGCCGACGTCATCGCGGGGCTGGCGACGTTGCCCGACGAGTCGGTGCATTGTGTCATTACGTCTCCGCCGTACTGGTAAGCGGCCTCCGTGACTACGGCACGGCGAAGTGGGAAGGCGGCAACGCGAAGTGCGACCACAAGGGCAAGCCGATGCCCACCCGAACCGGATTGAACGAACGGTACTTTGGGCGAGCATCGGCAAAGGACAATAAGCAAGATGCTTTGTGCGAACCTTTCCGCGCCGTCTGCGGCAAGTGCGGCGCCCGCCGCATCGACGCCCAGCTCGGCCTTGAGGCCACGCCGGATTGCGGCCTGCAAGGGTTTATGAGGTTGCGAAAAGACCTGACCGAAGTTCAGCGACAGTACGTGGTCCGACGCCTTTTGGGCGTGCTTGACCCCGATGTTCGGAGTAATGACATTGACGGCAAAGAGTAAGGCCATTCGTGATATCGTGTCGCAAGGCTGGATATTCGGCCCACGACTTGATGTGGTGGGCACGAAGAACTCCTCCACGCTTGCCACAACGTTGGCAAGTCCAGTTGTCTCGACGAAGGACACCAGAATGAAAGGTTTTGTATTGCAGACTGTGAAAGTCCGCCGTCCTCGCGGGGCCGACTCCACCACGCCAACCGGGATGGGCGGGACCTATCAAGTGAGGGTTTCTCGGAGGCCGACATCCAGCGCGTTTGGATGCGCGACCAATGGCGGCGCGATGCTCTGGGGTAAGATGCCTGCCCCTCAAAGCCCGGCTAATCCCAATGAGAGCCTTGCGTCGCGCGAGAGGGGTCATCAGTTGCTTCTGCCTGTTCGTTCTGCGGGCGTATTGCGAAATCTTCTCCCGCACCTCTGGCCGCTTGGCAACGTTCCTGTGCAGATTGGTCCATGTTACGCGACAGGAGCAACCGCAGAAGCGCAGGCCGTAGCCACAATAGGAGCGGCCACATTGTTCACAGGTTCCAGAATGGAGCGTGCCCATAAATGACAACTCTAGCCCTAAATGGGCTGTTTGTCAAGTCAGAAATACCCGATGACTTGCTGCCGTTCTTTGAATCGGCGGCATGTGGGCAGTGCTACGTTTGCAAGATGGTCGAGGTCTTCCGCGAGGTCCGGCGGGTGCTGCGCAAGGACGGCACGCTCTGGCTCAACATGGGTTCGTCTTATGCTTGTGCTCCCGCCGGAAACAAGACATGGAAACATGGCGCGATATTTGACGGGCGGGACATGAGCGGTCATCATACATCGGGGCAGGCAGACAAGATACCACATCCCGGCGACGGCGGCGGTTATCGAGAAAACAAGCCGCCTGTTGCTTTCGGGAGTTTCAAGCCGAAGGACATGATTCCGATCCCGTGGATGCTGGCCCTGGCCCTCCAGGCGGACGGTTGGTGGCTGCGCGCCGCCTGCCCCTGGCTCAAGCGCAACGCCATGCCGGAGAGCGCCAACGACCGGCCAACGTCGGCGGTTGAGTACCTGTTTTTGCTCACCAAGGACAGTAGATACTTCTATGACGGCGAGGCGATGAAGGTGGCTGGCGCAGGCGTGTCCGGCGGCGCGTGTTTCGGAAAGCAGTTGGGCGACCCGGCCGAGACACTGGCGCAGCAGCGTCAGTACGACCGTCCAGACTACCCTACCCGCGCCCGGCGCAATAGTGACTGGTTCTTCGAGTCCTGGCAGGGCCTGTACGATGAGGGCGACGGGCCGCTGGCGTTCATCGTCAACCCGGCCCCGTACAAGGAGGCACACTTCGCCACCTTCCCGCCGGGCCTCGTCGAGCCGTGCATCAAGGCCGGCACTTCGGAAAAGGGATGTTGTCCAAAATGCAAAACGCCGTGGCGGCGGGTAGTGCAACGCAAGGGCGGCACAACAGGGAAGTCTTGGCATGACCACGAAGCGGACTCCGAGCGAGGAATGACGCAGGGAAGTCACCCCGGTGGCGTCGGCAACGCCACGGATGGGGACGGCGAGGGCTACTCAACCCGCACTCTCGGCTGGCGTCCCGGCTGTTCCTGCGGCGGCGACCCCGTGCCGTGCACCGTCCTCGACCCCTTCATCGGCAGCGGCACGACGGCCGCCGTGGCCCTGCAACTCGGCCGCCGCGCCGTCGGCATCGAGTTGAAGCCCGAATACATCGACCTGGCCGTGGATCGCATTAAGAAGGCCGTGGCGCCGGCGACGACCCGGAGCGAGAAGGCCGATGACGCGCCGCTGTTCGTACGGCCAAAGGAGGCAACGTGAGCAAGCGCAAGTGCGAAGTCTGCGGCCGCAAGGCCGGACCTGCCCCGCTCAATCCTTTCGGCGAGCCGGACCTGTCGCCGGACGTGCCCCTGGGCGCGGTCACGAAATGCCCCGACTGCGGCCTATGGTCCTGCCCTGACTGCCAAGCAGAGACAGAGTGCTGCGAGGTCGTGGAAAACAGGCGCCTGAACGCAGCCAGCCCGACGTGCACTGACGGCGCGACTGTTGACTTCCGTTACCCGGCAGAACCCTGTTCCAGCATCGTCGTCATGACGGAGAGGCCCCAGACGGCCCGCATCGACCGCGCAGGCGAGCCGGGCCTGTTCGAGGAGGAGGCAAAGGCGTGACAGATTTCTCGGCCCGCGATGACTCGCGCGGTGGCTTTACCTTCTTCCCCGCGGACTGGCTTGCCGCCGAGGAACTCAAGGCCGTATCCTTTGCCGCAAAGGGCCTGTGGATTGGCCTGGTTTGTCTGATGGCGAGAAGTCCGAAATTCGGGATGTTGCTGCGTCCAAATGGAGAAAAACCGGATAGCACTTGGATAGCAAAACAACTTGGCGGGATGGCACTCGAAGTTGAGGCTTTGATGGAGGAGCTTCAGAAGGAACGGGTTTACTCAATTGAGGATGGGGCCGTCATTTGCCGCAGGATGTGGCGCAAGACGGCCCTTAGTGAAACCAGGGCCGAGGCCGGACTTCAGGGGGCGAGTTCCCGATGGCAAAAGGATGGCAAAAGGCGAAAGGGCGATGGCAAAAGCATGGCAACCGTCGGAAAGGAAAGGAAAGGAGGTAGTTGTTCTTCTTCTTCTTCTTCTTCTTCTGTAAATGACGTTGTCAATGAATGGAATCTGCTCGGTCGTCCATTTGGCAGGGTACTCCGCATCGGTGCCAGGGAGTCTCATCTCAGGAACCGCCTCAGCGACCCTTGGTGGTGTGAAAACTGGCGGAGTGCCCTGGAGAAGATGAAGACGATCCCCGGCCTGCGGGGAGAGAACGACCGGGAATGGGTAGCCGACATCGACTTCTTCCTTCGCCCGGATACCGTAGCGAAGATTCTCGAGGGGAAGTATGACAACTGGAAACCACGGGAGGACTTACATGGAACCGGAAAGTCTCGGCGAGGTGTTGAAGAAGTCCCCTACGCTCGCAAGGGCGAAAGCATCCGCCTCTGAGACGTGGGAAGAACGAGAGGCGCGCATGAGGACAGAGGAGAATGCCGCGCGCAGAGAAGAACTGTGGCAGGCCGCTGGCATAGACGAACGGCACGCCAAACGCAAGACGGCCGAACTGATGCAGTACCTGCCCTGGGCGGCCGCCGTCAAGAGGGCGTGGGGGCTTCTGGAATTGGGCGCTCCGGTTCTGGCCCTCCTTGGCGACCGGGGCAACGGAAAGACCCAGGCTGCGGTCGAAATCATCAAGACGGCCATCCGTCAGTGTCGGTCGGCCAGATACCTTCGCTGTCGGCAGGTGGGCATGAGCGTCCGTGCGACATACCGCGCCGACTCTGAGACGACAGAGGACCAAGCGCTGAGGCAACTTGTCGAGCCGTGGCTCCTCGTCCTTGACGAGTGCCAGGGCCAGTTTGACACACCGCACGAGTTGCAGACGTTGACGTTGTTGCTCGACATGCGGTATGGAGCGTGCCACCCCACGGTCCTGATTGCCAACTGTGGCGAGGAGGCGTTCTGTGCGCTGATGGGTCCGGCCGTGGTAGACAGGATGCGCGAGGGCGGTGGAGCACTCGTGTTTTCGTGGCCTAGTTTTCGCAGACCGAAGGAGCGCGAACATGCCTGAACCAGAGAAGTGCCCCGACTGCGGGGCGGAAGTCTTCGGCCGGTTTGTTTCTGGCGCCCGTCGCAACGGAGTGCGCATGAGTTGCGGTCGTGAGTGTATTGACTGCGAGGGCGAATGGACATGGCGGACGCGCACCTACGCGTGTTACGAGCGTCAACTCGCCACCGCCAAGGCGCGCATCGGGGAACTGGAGGCAAGCAACGCCACTGCCCAGCGCCACATCAGCGATGCCCATGAGCGCATCAACAAGGCCGAGCTTCTGCTGGGGCAGGCTGAGGAGTTCGCGCGGATCAATGGCATGGCACGATCGTTGGACGAGGCCGAAGTCAAGCGATTGAGTTCCTGTCCCTGGTGTGGTGCTGAACTTGAACGCATCCCCACAGATGACGGAGACGAGTTGGGATGTTCTCGTCCTGAATGCCCGAGCGCCGGTCACGGGGTCTGGTGCTATGCCGAGTATCTGCACACGAAGACTGCGAACTGGCAGGCGCAGGCGGAGCGGCTGGCGAAGGCGATGCCGCCGCAGACAAGTTTGAAGAACCTCGCGCACTTCTTGGACCAGTGCGACGACTGCGCCGCCAACGCGAACACGCGCGAGGCTAAACAGAATCTTCGCGCCTGGGCCGACGCCATCGACGCCGCCCTGTCTCAGTACGGCGTCTTCAAGATGGGATTCACGCGCGAGGGGCCGTCAGAAGTCGAGCGGCTGCGGCAGGAACTCATCGAATGGCAGTCCGAGTGCTTCTACCAGTTTGCCGTCCTCGATACGGTCGGCAAGCATAAGGGTTGGTATAACGCACGATGCCGATCCACGCTGGAGCGATTGGGCAAGGCGCTGGTCGCTGCCAGTGTGCTGGAACGTCACCCGGATGGCGGTGAGTGGTATCGGCCGGTCAAGGCAAAGGAGTAGCGCATGAACCCCGACACGCCAAGCATGGAAACCTGCAAGCGCCTGGCCGCCGCCGGATTCCCCCAAGAGTTCGCTTTCCCTGGCTTGGGGATATACCGGGAACCCACCATCGGCGAAATGTTGGCGGAGGTCACGCGGCGCAGTTGGGGTATCTCGCTTCATCGCGCATGCGGAAACGGATACTGGTCGGTTTATCTGAATTACAGAGTTGGACAACAGGCCGTAGCGCATAACCAGCAATTCCCCGCCGAGGCCCTGGCCCTGGCCCTGTGCGACGCGATAGAGGAGGCGAAAAATGGGACAGGGACTTGACGAGCAGCGCGCTTGGCTGGCCGAGTGCCTGCGCCGCGTCGGCGCGACCGAGGCAGACGCAGGGGAGATTGCCCGCCGGTGTCCCTACGCGCTGTGCAAGGCGGTGGCGAAAGACATGGGGGTTCACTGGGAACACGAGCAAGAGGCGCTGCGTGAGGCATGGGAGAAGGCGGGGAAGTTCTAGGCAAGGAGGCGAGCCGTGTCTGATCCCACGAAGTGCAAGAAGTGTGGCAAGGAGGTTGACTGTGTTGTCTCGTTCAGCACTCGAGGGCAAGCAGCGACGCCCGAACTCTGCATGAAATGCTTCGCCCGGATCGTCAAACAGATTGCGGCGAGCGCCAGGGCGCGGCGAAGGGAAACCCGGTGAACTTCACGACCGACCAACTCCGGGCCTCCCTGCCACCCGACTTGTTCGCCAAAGTCCAAGCCCAACTGGGTCAGCCGGGGCAGGGCCCGCCGCCGGCCAACCCCAAGAACAAGTACGCGGCGGTACGCACGTTCGCCCTGGGCCGGTGGTGGCCGTCAACCAAGGAAGCGCGCTACGCCGAGAACCTTGTGCTTTCCCAACGGGCGGGTGAACTCGCTTTCTGGCACGCACATTCGCTCTGGCACTTGGAGGGCGGCTGGTACGAACTGGACTTCGAGGAATGGTGGAAGGGTGAGAACCAGCCGCGCTTCGTGGACGTGAAAGGCGGGAAGGCAACGCAGACGAAACTCTACCGCATGAAGAAGCGCGCGATGCTGGCGAGGTACGGGGTGACCATAACGGAGGTGTGACATGCCGAAGGAACCGCCGCCCGAAACCGACGCCGTGAAGATTCTCAAGTTGCAGAACGAGCGCATCAAGAAAGTCGAACTGCGCCTCACGGCGCTGGAGGGTATCCTGCGGCGCGAGCAGGAGGGAGCACTCGAAGAGTTGTTACCGTGACGCCGGCGCTCATGTGAGTATACCATTGTAACCCCAGAATAATATCTCTCTGCCCTGCCCTTTTCCCGATTGACACTCGCCTGATATAAGGTATGATATCGGCAGTAGGGCACGCGGCGGCCGGCGCCGCATGGAGATACGCAAATGGCTATCGCATGGGAACAACTCAGCACCACAGTCGAGGAGCACCGGCTAATCAGTAACATTCTGAAGCGCGCGACCAGGGCGTTTCCCGGCATTGACCACTTGTCGCTGGCAATGGACCTCGAAGCCTGTCACAGTCAATGCCCCCTGGACCTGCCGGGACTGCTTGCGGCCAAGGACGGCGACTTCGCGCATGACGTTGGCGGCATCGTCCGCCACATCGACCGCGAGGATGGCACGCTGCGCGACTGCTTTGTTCCGCGCTGCAGCAAGCGGTAGCCTCCGCGCTGAGTCTCCGTCACCGGCCCTTGCGGGGGCCGGACACGGCGATTCCGCCGGAAGGGGATCGAACATGGAAACCGTACACTGCACGCTGGTATTCGAGGGTGGAAGCAAGGTTGACGTTCAGGGTGACGGCGAGACCTGGGCCGAAGCGTGGGATGATGCAAAGGAGAGCGCGGGCCGATGGTGCAGCACTCGCAAGGCGTGCGGCAATCTCGCTGAGAACAACGGCGATGGAGCCAAGGCGTTTATCGACAGTGACGGATACTGCAAAGACACGCGGTAGGCAACCCCCTCTCGCGTGAGCACGAGTGGGATGGGCCTGGGCATGTGGACCTGGGGAACACAAGAAAAGGGGATTGAACATGACTGTTCCGAAAATCTGCAACACCTGTATTGCCTCACCGTCTGCCCAATGTCGGGACTACTTTAGGGGCGCGCGTTGCCCGGCGGCCAGGGCGCAGAGAAAAAGGGGATTGACCATGACAACCGCAACGAAAGAGTTTGTGTGTGACGGGGAGATCGAAGTATGCGCCCATCGGGTAGCCTACTGGTATGAGGTTCCCGCCGAGTTGCTGGTCGATGGCGAGATGCCCGAAGGTGCCAGCGAGCGCGAGTCCTCTTTGGCCGAAGTCCTCGAAGAGGAAGTCGAGTCGCGGGCCAAGACGTGCATCGTCGAGGGCTACCACAGCGGCGAGTTGAACTGCTTGTGGAACGGGGAGATCGAAATCCGGGGCTGGTGGAACATCGTCAGAGACTGAGTGGACCCGCCCTACCCCGAGGAGATGAACATGGCAGGCTACAAGTGGTGGACGGATGAGCGGCTGGGCTGGCTGAGAGATCATGCTGCGATGGGTCTCTCGGCGCGGGATGTGGCGGCGCTGGAAAACGGCAAGTGGCCGCGCGATCCGCCAGTGACCGCCAGGGGTGTTCGGTTGGTGTGTCAGCGCGTGGGCATCAAGCTCCTCGCCAGGGGCGGCGGGAGAGGTGGTGTCAAGCATCAGGGCTGATCGTCCGCGCGTCTCCTGCGCAAGCCTACAGAGCCGTTCAAGGGCTGGACCTGCCCAAAGGCACGTCCGGCCCTCTTTCTGCGCCTGCGCCAGATTTTCGCGTGGTCAGGGGGGCGAACAGGACGAAGAAGAGGTGAGCGGGCTACTCAGTTCGCCCGCCGTCCCCGTAGCCTAAGCAGTGATCCGTGGGGTTGCAAGAGAAAAATCTGAGGGAGAGAGACGTGGGAGAGGGACGTGAACGTGCGCGGTCGGTCAACGGGAGCAACGGAATTGAGAAAGACCCGAAAACTGGCCGGTTTCTGTTGGGAAACAAGGGCGGTCCTGGTGGCAACCCCGAAGCCGCGCGTGTCCGTGCCTACCGCATGGCCTTTCTCAGGGCGGCCAAGCCGCGAGACGTGCGACGCACGGTGTTGAAGTTGGCCAAGTTGGCCGAGGCGGGCGAGGAGTGGGCGGCCAGGGAACTGCTCAACCGCTGCCTGGGCAAGTCCAAGGAGACCCTCGCCGTCGAGGTCAAGCATGAGGGCGACCTGCGACGAGGAGAAGAGTTGCTCGGGATCATCGAGCGGCAGAACAGACCGGAGGAACAAGGAGAGGGGGGAGGAGAACCGCCATGACAGCGAAACGCAGCAGGACCGAACCGACGTTGAGATACAGGATCGTCGCCCTGGAGCAGCACCTCCAGGAGCACGCCGGGGACTTGAGCCGGCTGGCCGAGGGGCAGGAGTTGTGCCGGCGGGCGCTGGACCAGATGGGCGAGCGGGTGAAGAAGTTGGAACAGATCCTGACGCCTCAGCCGGGCGAGATCGTCGCCGTGCCGCGGCCGAGTTGGTGGCAGGGGGTGATGAGGCGACTGCGCCGACCGAAGCCAATTTATCGTTGGGCCGAGCCTCTGGCGTGTAAGTGCGGGGGCGAGCTCGTGCAAAGGGGTGGTGTCCTTCGGTGTGTGAAGTGTCCGAAGGAGTATCGCATTCTGGAATTGACGCCATGACAGCGGCCCCCACCGTGCAGGATGCTCCAGGACAGGCGCCAGCCCTCGCCGGCATCGCATCCTTCCATGAGGTCATCCCGCGTGAGCCTGGGGCTAACCTGGCGTGGCGTCGGCGTGTGTGGCAGGCGGCCGAGGACGATGAGGACGTGCAGTTGGCGCTGGCTAAGCGCTGCAAGGCCGACCTGCTCTACTTCGTGAACGGGTTTGTCTGGCTGTTCGACCCCCAGGCGGCCAAGACCTTGCCGTTCGCTACCTGGCCGTTCCAGGACCACGCCTTCCACGAACTGCTCGCCGCGGTCTGGAGCAAGTACGACTTGCTTGTGGAGAAGAGCCGCGACGTGGGGGCGTCCTGGATCGTCCTGGTGACCTACCTCTGGCTCTGGCTGTGGCACACGGAGGTAGCCCTGCTCGCCGTCAGCCAGAAAGAGGAGCTTGTCGACAAGCCGGGTGACCCCGATTCGCTCTTTTGGAAGTTCCGCTTCGCTCGGGACCGCCTGCCTTGGTGGATGCGGCCCAAGCAGACGGCCGACGCCAACCTGCACGTCGGCAACCTCGACGCCGGGAGCGTACTGGATGGTCGCGCCACGACGGTTGACGCGGGCCGGGCTGGCCGGCGCCTGAGCCTGATGGTGGACGAGGCGGCGAGCATCGAGCAGTTGGTGGCCCTCAAGGCGGCGACGGCCGACAATAGCAAATGCCGCTTGTGGGTGAGCACGCCCAAGGGCATGAACGCCTTTGGCCTGATGCGGCAGTCGGGCGAGGTCAAGGTGTTGACCTTGCATTGGTCGCAGCACCCGATCAAGGCCAGGGGCCTCTACACCTGGGAAGGGGATGCGAAGCACCCGGCCGTCAAGTTGCTCGACGCCTACCGGGGCCCGGTCGAGACGATCAGGGCCAACCCGGACAAGGGCGAGCCCGAGCGCCTGACCTTCGATTACCCCGACGCCTACCCGTTCCAGCATCCGACGCGGGACAGGGGCGTTCACGGTTCGCTCGTCCGCAGCCCCTGGTACGACGGCGAGTGCGTGCGGCGGGCCTCCGACATGGAGATCGCCCAGGAGTTGGACATTGACTACCTGCGAAGCGGCCAGATGTGGTTCGATGCTTCAGTGGTCAAGCAACTGCTGGTAACGACCGTGCGAAGGCCGGACTTGGCCGGCGAGGTGACGTGGCGGCTGGGGCCTGACGACGTTCTGATGCTGGGCGAGTTCCAGGAGCGGGCCGGGGGCTTCCTGCGCCTGTGGCTGACCTTGGGTGGCGACGGTCGGCCGAGCCAGCAGGAAATCTATGCGGCCGGGGCAGACATCAGCGAGGGCACGGGGGCCTCGAACAGCGTGGGCAGCATCTACGCCTGCGGGGCAGGTCGGAAGGTGGGGGAGTACGTGACGTCGAGCGAGTCGCCTGAACAGTTCGCCCGGAGCGTGGTGGCGATCCTGCGATGGTTCGGGGGGGCCAGCGTCGAGCCGTTCCAAGCCTACGAGCAGAACGGGCCGGGGTTGTCGTATGGCAAGGAACTGAAGCGGCTGGGGTACACCTACGTCTACTGCCAGCGACAGGAACAGGCGAGCAGGCCGCGGGAGTCGGCCGTCCGTGTTCCGGGCTGGCACTCGTCGATGGTGAACAAGCGCATCCTCTTGGGGAACTACCGGCGAGACCTCGCCACCGGCGACTTCCAGAACCCGAGCGAGCAGGCGGTCAAGGAACTGCTGCAATACATCATCGACGACCGGGGCGAACCCCTGCATGAGCGGCTTGTGACCGAGCCGGCCGGGGCACGGCTGGCACATGGGGATAGGGTCATGGCCGATGCCCTGGCTGACCTGGCGAGGACGGAGCAACCGCACTTCGTCATGCCTGAACGTGAGCCTGACCCGTCGAGCTACGCGGCCCGGCGGAGAGTGTACGAGGACAGGAGAAGGAAGGAGGAGGACCGTGGGTAGCCCGTGGAAGAAGGAACTGGAAGCGAAAAAGGCGTTGAGGGAAGCGACACGGAAGGCCGACGTTGCCTTCCGAGCGGCGGTGGACCAAGCGTACAAGGACCACAGCAAGGCCACCGCCGAGGCCGAGAGAATCCTTGCCGAGATCGAGGTCGGAGTTGACCTTGAACGAGCGGCGGAAGACGGGGCCGAGCGGAAGAATCGGACAGAAGAGGAGAAGGCCCAGGGGGCGCGCGCACGACTGAGCGCGAAGGTCTATGCCAGCACTGTGGGTCGGGCGAGCGACTTGCGCGAGAAGGCGGAGGCCGAGGCCAATGCGGCTTATGAGTTGGCCAGGGATCCTATCTGGGCGGCGTACAAGTCGGCCATGGCGCCGATAGAGGCCGCTTGGGAAAAGGCGTTGGCCGAAGCGAGCGCGTGCGAGGGTCGGGTGATCGCCGAGGCCCGCGCGGACTTCGAGAAGGCCACGGGCAGACAACGCGCGATGTACAGTAAGTGAGGAGGCTGACCGTGGGTAGGCGCGGCAAGCGAATCCCGTGTCGTGGCGGGCCGATGGATGGGGGGGTGATCTGCATTGACACCTTCCGCCTGTACGTCTACCGGACGACCCGGCCAGAACCCCTGTCAGCCAAGTGGCCGCCGACGGACGTGCCTGAGCACGGGCCTTCTTTCCTTCGACACGTCTATCAGGCCGCCTCGCACAACGGCATGCGCGTCTACGAGTACCAAGGAGTTGAGTGATGCCTGACATCGACAGACTTATTCCTGGCCCAATCGGTGATGCGAAGCGGACACCGGGACCGTGGAAGTACAACCTTCGAGACAATGCCGACCCGCAGTTGAGAGAGAAAGCCCCCCTGGTCATCTATCACGACGAATCTGAGGAGCCTGGGCGGAACGGTGGCTGTGAGGTTGTTATTGCTCAGGCGGAGACCGAACCGGACGCGCGATTCATTGCTGCGGCCCCGGAGATGTTTAGGGGCTGTCAGATGGCCTTGCTTCTCCTCGAAGAAGAGAGTCTTGAAACGTCGCTGGAGGCTCATGGCGACAACTGGTATGAAGCGCGCGCCTTTCTGCGCACCTTGTGCGAAAGTCTGAAGGAGTCTACCGATGCCTGACATCGACAAGGCCAACCAGATGGCGGAGAAGCACGCGGTCGAGCGGCTGCGCCGGGCTATCGACGCCTCCGACGCGAAGCTTGAGAAGTTCCGCCAGGACCGCGTGTTCGCGCTCGCCCAGTTCGTGGGCACACACTACGGGAGTGTGAAGACCCAGGCCCTGCCGATGAACGTCCTGGCCGGGGCGATCCTCTCCATCATCCCGAACCTCATCACGGGTGTGCCCAAGGCCGACTGCCGGGGCAAGACCATGCTCGCGCGACAGCGGGCGGCGCTCATGGCCCTGGACCTCGACAAGTGGATCGAGGACGTGGCGTTCGACGAGTTGCTGCGCCTGACCGTGCTCGACGCCATGTTCGGCCCGGCGTTCCTGTGGACGGGGCTGGCGCCGGGGGACTGGGTGACGGATGACGAGGGGGTGATGACGGACGCCGGCCGCGTCATGTCCTATCGCGTGAGCCTCGACGACTACGGCTTGGACCCCGACGCCAAGCACCGCGACGACGCCCTGTGGGAGTTGCACGTTACGGAACTGCCCTACTCCTACGTGATGGATTCGGCGCTCTACACGAACAAGGCGGACTTGACCATCGACCGGGGGCAGGGCAAGGAGGGCAAGCGGGCCGAGAACCTGTCGAGGAAGGAGGACAGCCAGCGGACCAGCATCCTGGACATGATCCGGGCCTACGAGGTGTTCATGCCGCGCGGGTTCGATGGCCGGGAAGAACCGCTTATTGGCACCGTGCCGGTGCGTGGGCAGGGCGACTTGCCGCTCAGGGTCGAGCCGTGGAAGGGGGCTCAGGGTGGGCCGTACACGCCGATGACGTTTTACGATGTGCCGGATAACGCGATGGGCCTGCCGCCCGTGTCGGTGTTCCTCGATCTGCACGTCGAGATCAACAAGTTCTGCCGCAAGATGTTCCGCGGGCTGACGCGAGAGAAGGTCCTGGGCCTCATCGAGGAGACGGCGGCCAAGGACGCCCAGACGATCAGGGACGCCGAGGATGGGCAGTTGGTGAGCATCCGGGAGATGGGGAAGTTCCAGGAGGCCCACTTCGGCGGCGCCGGGCCGGACAAGGCGCCGATGCTGTCGGCCCTGCTCCAGTTCTTCAGCCGGCAGGCGGGCAACATCGACCTCATCGCGGGCCTGGAGAACGTCGCCCCGACGCTCGGCCAGGAGCAGATGCTTGCCGGGTCGGCCTCTGTCCGCATCGAGGACATGAGGCAGGCGGTGAGGAAATGCGCGCGGAAAGTTCTTGTCAAGGCCGCGTTCTATCGGTATGGTGATCCTCGGCATGAGCCGACGCTGCTCAGGAAACTGCCGGACACGGATGTTGAAGTGCCGATCAAGTGGTCGCCGGAACTCAGGGCGGCCTCGGAGGTGACGGACTTCGAAGTTGACATCCAGGCCACGAGTTGGCGGCCCGACCCGCCGGAGAAACTGGCGGCGAAGATCGTGGAGGTGGCGAACCTCGGAGCACAACTCGGCGTAGGCATGGACCCCTACGTGATTATTCGGCGCGTGGCCGAGTTGCAGGGCGTATCAGAGATAGACGAGATGCTGGCGGCTGAGCCGATTGCACCCGTGGAGGGAAGCGAACAAGTGGGGGAGCAACCAGGGACGCCGGGCCGCATCGTGATGTCGCGCGGACCCGCCCAGGCCCCGCCGGCCCCGGCGCGAGGAGCCCCCAATGGTCGCCCACCGACGCCCGCCAAACCAGCCCGACCCGTTACTCAACATTGAACTCCGCGCGCTCTGGAAACACTATCTCAAGTCTGGACGTAAAGATGCAAAGGACCGGAACGCGCTGGCGATGCACTACTACGGAACGACCCTCCGGTCGGTAACGGTGAACATGATAGACCGATACCCCTGCACCGTCACCCTGGAAGATTTACAGTCTTGGGGATTCGTCGGTCTTCTGAAGGCCGTCAAGCGATTCGACCCCGGTCGTGGGTTTAAGTTCGCCAGTTATGCCAACAAACTCATCGCGTCCGAAATCCGCCAGGTCATGCGCGAGCAGGATCACCTCTCCCGCAGCACCCGTCAGCGCGTGGCGACCCACGAACGGGTGGGGCGCGAGTTTCAGGAGGAACACGGTCGGTCGCCGGGCGACGAGGAAATGCGACATCGCCTGGGATTGTCGCGCAGGCGGTATCTACAAGTCTGCCAGCAGGTCGCCAATCATGGGACGTGGGGTAGAATAGGGTTTAGCGACCGCAGCCGCCGGAACGAATCCCGACCCCTTGCCGACCGGAGGATCCCGCAACCGACCATGGTGCCGGAACGGGCCGAGACCTGGGACATGCTCCTCAAGTGTCTCTCACGCGAGGACCGCCTGGCAGTCATCCTCTACTTCCGCGAAGGCTGGACGGAGTTGCAGATTGCCAAGATGATGAACCTCTGTGAGAGTGGGATTTCCGTCCGGCTCAAACGCATCTACGGCCACCTCCGCGAACACGTCACCGCACATTCCGCAGATTTTTCTCTCTAGATTTCCCGCCAGACTGCCCATACGTATCCTAGTAGAAGTTCCCAACGAACGCCGGGTCGCTCCTGGCGGGCGAAAACTCAAACGGCACGACCTTCCGGAAGGTGGTCGTGCCGTTTTTCGTTGGGCGAGAGCACCACGCAACGCGGAGCACCTTATGCCGTTCGCCGCTACGTTCAGGTCGCCGGATGGGACGATCCTGGAACGCCTGTTCCCGTCACGCGAAAGTGTGCCGACGTGGTTGACCAACCGGAACGACCCGGAGAAGAAACTGCGCCCCGGCGAGCGAGCGGAGTTCCTGCCGTTCATGGCCAAGTCCTGCGGGCGACGCCCGAAGTACCCCATCATCTCGGACAGCATCGGCGTCTTGTCTCCGGAGCAGATACCCGAAGCGCGGGACCGGCTGGGGTGTGACTTCACGCCGGGGGGCCGGGCGATCATCAGGAGCCGGGCGCATCGGCTGTCGGTCCTGAAGCGGTACGGGGGGAGGGAACTATCTTGAACTGGTGCGTCTGGCCCTTTGAGCGCGGAGCGGGGCCTGCGTTAAATGCCCAAGGATGCCAGGGTTGCCCGCGACAACCTCCTGCAAGGGCCGGATAGGCAGCCAGAACACTTGAGGGCGACATGCCTTGGAAGATGACGAAGGTGGACGGGTACAGGGTCAGCACCCCCCACGGCGTCAAGGCCAAGAGCACGAGTAAGGCCAAGGCGCAGAAACAGATCAACCTCTTGCGGGGCGTCGAACATGGGTGGCGCCCCAGCAAGCGGGTCCAGAAGTCGAAACGCTTGAAACGCTCATAGCGGGTCCTACCCCTCGCATCCCGCGAGCGAAGCACCCGAAGGAGCCTGACAATGGCAGAGGACACGGCAGTTCAAGACGCACCGGCGGCCGATGCGCCGCCGACCGGTCAGGACGCCGAAGGGCGGTCCCTGGCCGGGTTGCAGAGGGTCCAGGAAGCGATCACCAAGGCCGGTGTTCCGTCCGCAAGCCCCGCCCCGGCACAGCCGGCGGGTGAGCCGAAGGGCGAGGGTGAACCGGCCGGAGGCGAGGAACCGAAGGCCGAGGAAGTCCTGGCCAAGTTCGACGAGCGGCTGCTGAAGGCCGCGGAGCGGGTACACCTCACGACCGAACAACTGGCGGCCATGCTCCCGACGCTGGGCGAGGACGGCCTGAAGGCCATGCTCGGTGTTCACGCGGACGCTCTGGACGAGCACGCGGCGAACTTGGGCAAGAACGGCCGCGACAAGAAGGACGAGGACGAGCCGCCCCCGGCCGTGCCGGGCGAGACGTTCGCCCTCGGCGACGAGTTGCGGGCCGCCTACGGGGAGCACAACGCCGACCTCATGGACGGCCTCGAGCAAGGTATCCGGGACCAGGTGCTCAAGCCGATGCAGGCGGGCTTCAAGACGGTCAACGAGAGTGTCGCGGGCCTGCGTGGCGTGGTCATGGGGATGCTTGCCGACGCGGCGATTGCCGGTGCCGGCGAGGTCGCCAAGGGCCTTGAGCGGAAGGCCGTGCTGGAAAAGGCGAACGTGATTGCCGCAGGATTGGCCAGTACGGGCAAGGCCGTCGATCCTGCGAAGTGTTTGGCGGACGCCCTTGCCCAACTCACTCAACCGAAAGCAGCGGAAGCAGCGCGACGGGAGTTGGCCCGAAAGACCAAGGAGCGGTCCCGGCAAGTGCAGGGTCCGCCTTCTGGCCGACAGGCGCCGCCCCCGACCGACAAAGAGGGCAGGAAGATGCAGGCCCTCAAGGAGGTCGAGCAGGCGCGGCAGAAACACGGGTTGCCCCCGTCGTAAGGCTTCTGCCTAACTGAAAAGGAGTCTGGCCATGCCAGGCGTTCCTGATGTGGCGTACAACCTGACCAACGAACAGGTAGCCGACCTGTACAACCTGACACTTCGCGCCGTCGAGAAGGACGAGGGTGCCGCCCTGGATGTCGCCCTGGACCACCTGGGGTATGAGTTCATGGACGGCATCCTACGCCAGAACAAGGTCGAACTGTCGGGTACGTCGATCTCCGGCCGGATCATGCTCGATGCGTCGGGCAACGCGAAGTTCATCGACCCCGGCGAGCCGTCCGACCCGAACATCGTGGATGTCAGTTATCCCTATGACATCCCCTGGAAGTACATCGAGACGAACTTCAGCACCGAGCGGCACGAGATCCTGAAGAACATGGGGTCCGCCGTGCAACTGTACGACCTCGCCAAGCTCAGGCGGCTCGACGGTTTCATGGGCGTCTGCAACCTGGTGGAGGAGAACTTCTGGGCTGCCGCGCCCGCCTTGCCTTCCACGAAGGCCCTCTGGGGTCCGCAGGTGTGGGCCGGCAAGTACGCGAGCGCGACGGACGGCGCCGGGTACTGGGGCGGTTTCCCGACCGGCTGGACGGATGTGGCCGGCATCGCGCCCTGCGCCGCGGTCGGCGGCGGTGGCGGGACAAGTGCTGTCACCGGCGGTCATGCCAAGTGGCGGAACTGGTGCGGCCGGTACACGGCGATCAACCCCCACTGGGTCAACCGCATGGTCGAGATGTTGACCCGCATGAAGTTCAAGGCCCCCATCCTGGCCGAGCAACTCATCCAGCAGCCCTATGCGGACTACCGCGTGTACTGCGACGTGGACTCGAAGCTCGATGTGTCGTCCTACCAGCGGAAGCGCGGGGACGACAACGGGGCCGAAGTGGCACAGCTCGCCGGCGGGACGATGCTCGTCATGGGCACCCCGATCGTGCCGACCGACTGCCTGGACTACGACACCGAAGACCCGTTCTTCGCCATCAACCGGGGGCTGTTCAAGGCCGCCATTCTCATCGGCGACAACATGCGCATGGACGGGCCGATCTCGGGCGGCGTCCGCAACCACGACGTGCTGACGACGTTCCTGAACCTGACGACCAACGTCCGGTGCCGGAACCGCCGGCAGGGAATCGGCGTTGTAAATAAACACGTCTAGCCCCCCGACCTCGTAGGCCGTGGGCTTGAGGTGAGGGCCGGCCGGGATCGGCCAGGTCCTCGAACCGGGGGGGGCGGACGAACGTAAACGCCCCTCCAGACCTTTGTACAGCGTAAGGGAGTTTCTGATGAGTCTCGAAACCGTATCACATGGACAGGAATCGTTGGTGGTGCTCAAGCGCGTGTTCTGCGCGATCGCCACGGCCATCCCGCAGGGTACGCCGTTCGCGTACAACCGGGACAGCATCCTCAGCGCCCAGCGGGGCCTGGCGGAAGCGGTGAGCGTCGATGGCCCGTCCCGGCATCGCACGGTCGAGGCCCTGACCGAGGCGAACATCGAGGACTTCGCGGGTGTGGCCAACCGGCCCTACGCCGCGAACGCCAACGGCAACTGGCTGGAACTCGAAACGCCGGTCGAGGGCGGGACCGTGACGGTGCAGGCGTATGCTTCCTGCGCCATCAATGCGCCGCCGCTGCTCTACCCGGTGCTCGGGACGACCTACTGGGCCGCCGCGAGCGGGAACCTCAAGAGCCCCTGGGCGATCAAGCCGATCCAGACGATTGACCGGGGCACCACGGCCGGCATCGTGCAGGGCGTGTGGGTCCGGTCGGATCAGGCCCAGCGCTTGTACACGGCCAACCCCTACCAGGTTGACACCGTGCAGAAGTACCCGCTCTTCTTCAAGCACGAGGACCTCGACGGTCGCCTGTGGCGCTACATCAGTGCGGGCGCGGGCGGACTCTTGGGCGGTTTCGGAGCGGCCTGCCAGGTCGCCACCATTCTCGCCTACGAGGCTGTCCACGGCACGGTTGCCGCGGGATCCCTGACCGTCACCCTCGAACAGGCCGGTGTCACGCTCGACCAGTACGCGGGCGGCTACATCATCTTGGGCCACGACAGCGGGGCCACGGCCGAGACGCATCGGGTGGTGTCGAACACGGCTTCGGACGGCAGCAACCACGTCGTGTTTACGCTCGATTACCCGCTCGGTATCGGCAAGACGGATGCCGTCTCGGGTATCGAGATCATCCCGGCTCCGTGGTCGGGTCTGCGACTCGGCGGGGCGAACGCCGGATACCTGGAGAAGGAAACCTTCCTGGGCATCCCGGCTGTGGCGATTGCCGCTTCGTCCTTCGGCTTCATTCAGCGGCGCGGTCCCTGCTGGCCGATGACGGGCGGCGGGACAACCCCCGGCGACTCGGCGAACGACCGGACGGTCTACTTCGTCGGCGACGGGTCGGTCAACGGCGGGGCGCATCTCACCTACGCCGGCAAGTCGTACCAGAAGGCGGGTTACATCATGGACTACTACGGCGCGCAGGGCAGCCCGCCCCTCGTCTGGCTGGAACTGGAGTAACCTTCTCCTGGGGGCCGGTCTCGGCGGGGGCCGGTCCCCCCTCCTTTAGGAGCGTGGCATGAAAACGCTCGGCCAAAGAATCGCCGCCATGAGGGCGAAGAAGAGCCTCTCGGTCGCGGAAGTGGCGACCAAGGCCGGCATCGACGCCCCTCTTCTGGAACTCGTCGAGGCCAATAGGTGCGGTCACGACCACAACTCGGGCTGTCTCCTCTGCGACATCGCAATCGGCCTTGACTGTGAGGCGAAGGAACTCTTAGAGTAGGAGATTCCGATGGCGGATCTCGCTATCACGTACCCCAGCCTCCAGGCCGCAATCCGCGACTGGCTGAATGAACCCTCGAAGGACGTGGACGAGGCGATCAAGTCAGGTTATCGCATGGCCCTGGGCGCCTGTCGCGGGCCGGGCCAGAAGGGGCGGCATCGCTGGAGTTTCCTGCAACCCATCTCCACCCTCGTCATCTGGCCGAGCGTCGTCGTGGCGGCGGCGAACCCGGTTGTGGGCGACTACACCGCCGCGACGGGGTTGACGGAGTTGACCTCGACGGCCGACTCATTCTATCCCTCGATGGTCGGCCATGACATCGTGGTTACGGCCATCGGGACGTTCACGATCACCGCCTACACCTCGGCCAAGAAGGTTGTTGTCTCAGGCAACGCCGCGACCGCCGGGGCGACGTGGGCCATGACCTCCAATGCCCGGTTCAGCCTGCCCACCGACTTCGGCAGCCTCGCCAGCGACTTCACATTCGAGGCGGGGGTCCTCAACCAGCAGATCGACACCGTGCCGGTCGGCGACGTGCAACGGGCCCACCAAGCCCTCGTCTACGTCACGGAACCCTCCAAGGTCTGCATCGTGCCGCGGGCGGCCGTGACCGGCCACGACCCGGACCAGAAAACGTTGTACGAGGCGTGGTTCTGGCCGACGCCGAGTACTCTGCGGACTCTCACCTACCGCTACAACCTGCGCTGCGAAATGCCGTCCGCCCTCATCGGTTTCGTCGGCCCGGATGAGTTTCACGGCCTAGTGCAGACGGCGTGCCTCGCCTACGCCGAAGTGCTCTGGCGCGGGGGGCCGGGCGACTGGATGAAGATGTACCAGGACGCCCTCGACCAGTACATGACCGAGGACCAGGGGACGTTGCCGCGCAACCACGGCTACAACGGCGACACGAGCGATCACGACTGGCCGGAGGAGCATTACCGGCTGAACGATGTAACCAACGTCGGGTACAGATAGGAGTCTCACATGAACATCGCGCAGAAGTTCAAGGACCAGTTGACGACCATCAACAAGGCGTTCGCCGACACCGGGACGACCTTGCTTGCCACCGATGTCGATTTCACGCTCGTGCGCGTCGATACGGTCGGCGGCGCCACGACCCTCATCCTCCCGGCGGCGACGGCGGCGATGCAGGGCCAGATCGCCATCTTCGTCAACCTGGGGGCCAACGCCGCGAATGTCCAGGTGGTGGCCGGTTACGGCGGTGTCGGGGCCGCTCACGACCTGGCGGTTCTCGCTCGCGGCGACATGGCGTTCTTCGTCTGCGACGGGACGTACTGGTACTTCGTCCACAACACGGCCGCGGTGTAGCCGAAGGCGCACTTGGCGAACTTCCGGCGCACTTGCGGGAAAGGAGCATCGTATGAACCTCGGCGAGGTTCTCAAGGACCAGGTGGAGGTCATCGCGCGGAACTTCACCACGCTGGACATCCTCAGCCCCGATCAGGTCGAGTGTTCGGTCATCATGCACGCGGCGGCGGCCGGGGTCATCCTGAACCTTCCGCCGGTCACGCCCGACATGGAACACTTCATCACGGCCATCCTCAACTACGGGGCGGGCGCCCTCTCCATCGGCTGTACGGCTGGCTTCGGCGGAGCGGGGACGGACGCCAACGGAGTTGACCTGGCTCGGGGCGAAATGGGCATCTTCCTCTGCGACGGCCTCTACTGGTACGCCTGCACTGTGGCGGCACCGGGCACCCTGTAACCAGGAGGTCCGTGCATGGCCGCTACGCTGGGTCCGGTTCGCGGGAAGTTCCGGCACTTTGACACGCCTGACGACGAGGTGTGGGTGAAGTGGTTTCGGTGTCCTCAAGGCGATCTGACGACGCTCTCGCTCTCGCCCGCCCTCGGCTCGGCCATGACGGGCGAGACCGTTCCTTGGGGGTTCATCTGCACCGACACCGAAGGGGAGCCGGACGGCAACGAGACGCTCATCAAGGCGACCTACAAGAAGGTCAAGCGCCTCGACACGGCGACCGACCTCTCGGAGATCGACCGCTATGGCCCGCGGATCGCCCTGCCGAACGGCAGACTGTCCGGCACCCGCATCTACCTGGCTCCCGACGCCACGGCCAACGCCGAGATCGTCGCCCACCTGCCCCTCTACCGGGCGTGGAGCCATGAGGCGCTCGACGATGTTACTTGGACTTGGGACCCTGGCACAGCGAAGACGAGTTGCGTGGTGCCGAGGGCGAACTTCTATTCCCAACTCGTCGGCCGGTTGGTCGTCATTACGGGTGTGGCCGGAACATGGACGATCACGAATGTTGACTCCGCGACACAGTTCAGGGTTGCCGGGAACGCAGTTGGTGGGGGCTTTTTCAGCATCGGCGGCGAGCCGGTCCTTCTGGAAGTGACGCCGATTCCGTTCTGGCGAACGGGTCTCACGCGCATCATCACGCGGTGGGGTGTCGCTCCGACGTGGCACCGGCTGGAGCAGACGGTCGGCGCGGGCATCCTGGAGTGCCGGGCGTCGATGGTCGGCGAGAAACGGACCTACGATAATGACGCCGCGAAGATCGACATGGAGTGGCGGTCCACCACGCACCACTACCGATACGTGCCGGTCACGGGATCGGCCGTCGTTCCCGTTCCGAAGATCGAGTACACGATTCGGGTGGTCCTGACGAGCGCCGGTCTTGCCGTGTGTGCCGCGCTCTTCGGGAAGATCAATGCAGGTGCCTGTGCGGACATCGGCGGCGCGGCGGCAAAGACCCTGTGGTTCAACGGATTCCATTTCATCGAGTCCGAGGAGAGTCCCGGCCTCTACCACACGACCGTCAACCTCGCGTACAACGCCGACGACTGGGACAGTTGGCTCACCGTCGAAAAGCAGGAGAAGATGTCGGTGAGTTTCCCGGTCTTCGACACGGCGGGTGCGGACACGGGCCGGAAGAACACCTACGCCTTCTGGCAATCGACGGGAGACCCCATCGAGGATCGGGTGATTCTCGGCACGGGCGACTTCGGGGCCATCAATGGCTATGTTTAGCGATGATGACGTGCGGGAGCTCGTCGAGGGCATGGAGCGCCGCATCCGTGCCCTGGAGAACATCTGCGGGGCGAACGGGATTGTCGTCACGAGAAGCCAAGACGGGGTTGTGGTGGCTGGCGAGAGGCGGGATGTTGAACCCGTGGCCGACAGTCTGCCTTTCGGCGACATCGAGGCCCAGACGTTGAACTGGGACAACACGAAGAAGGTGTGGTACGCCGGTCCAGCGAGGCTCATGTAATGCCGGTGTGGCCCGACATCACGGTAGGGACGAATGAGACCTTGGCGGAGTACCCCGCCGCGTTCTTCGCCGCCGCCGCCGAGCGGTTCCCGGTCACGAGCTGGCTGAATGAGGACCAGGAGATCGCGGATTTCGTCGGCGACCTCTACAAGTACACGAACTGGGACTACACCGACGTTTACCCTCTCTTGCCGATGACGGCCGGTGTGACGGTGACGAGCGGGGCCGTCCTGTCCCATGCCGACGAGGAAGTGGCGGTCGGCGACGGCGGCAAGACCTACACCTTCACCTTCCCGCACGACCCCGCCCATGCCGGAAATGACAGGGTGCATCCCGATACCGTGACGATCCAGGTTACGGTCGGCATCACGACCTACACGGTCACAGACGATGGGGCGGGGGGCCTCTCCGGCGACGGGGCGACGGGCGCGATTCAGTACGCCTTTCTGGCGCCGGAGTGCGTGCCATACCACGCGACGCCCTGGCTTGCCCATCCGTACTCAGGGGCCCAGGCGACCGTGACGTTCCCGGTTGACGTGCCGGTTGCTACCTCGATCACGGCCTCCTGGGAAGAGGACCGGACGGTTCTGCTTCTCGCCGGCGACCTGGCGGCGGACACCTGGGCCGGCCACGAGTTGACGACCTATGACAACGCGGACGACCCCATCGACACCTACGAGATCGACTCGGCCGAGGCGGGCGGGACGGAGATCGTCCTGGTGGGCCAGGCGGACATCGTGGCCCGGCGGTTCAGCATCGACCCGGCCGGGACGGCTCTGGATCACGGGTTCTACGAGCGCCTGCAAACGGCCATTCAGAACCTCGTGCCCTACTTCGTCAACCACACGGACGACGACTTCACCGGGGCGACCGATGTGCCGATGTTCAGTCTCTCGACCTTCGCCACGGTCGCCGGGATGAAGTATGACGCCGGACCACCGCCGACCATCTTCCTGCGCGTGCAGGCGAGCGGCCACACAATGACCGCGACCTATGACGTGGTGAGCGACAAGACGACGATCCACGACAGCGGGGCGGGCTTCTTCCGGGCCGGCATGGACGCTCACGCCATCCACGTCTACGGTGTCGGGCAACTCGAAATCTACGACGTGCTGGACGCGAACCACGTCCGGGTCGAGGGCGACCATTCGTGGACGCCCGCCCTTGTCGTGGCGGTCCTGCCTATCGACTGGACGGACAAGGACGATGTGGCGTTCACGCCGGGCCTCTGCGCGAGCGGCGACGTGCGTGGGGGCTGGCTCTACTACTGGGCGAAGAAAGCGCTCCAGAACTTGAAGTGGACGGTGCTCTGGACCTTTGACAATGGCGTGACGGGCAAGGACGATTGGATTCACTGGGACTTGGCGGGCGGGACGGCGGACACCCTGCACTGGAAGTTCGAGGCGTCCTGGTGGAGCGGCTTGGAGTACGACATCGACTTTTACATCGCCAAGGATGACGAGGGCACGGCCGTAACGCTGGAGCGCTGGGACGCGGAGTGCCTCGTGGATCAGGTGGCGACTGAGGGCAACACGGGTGTCCAGGCGGACGGCGACTACATCGGGGCGAACCGGAAGCGCCGGGCCGTGGTGAAGTGGAACTTTGCGTACGAGTAGGAGGAACCGTGAGCCTCTACACCGAGACCATCCTGGAGGTTGCCGTCGAAGTGGAGTGAAGCATGTTCAGGCACCGAGGGTTCGTCGAGTCGTGGAGCGCCAACGCGGCGGCGGAAGTTCTCGCCGCCAAGGGGCGCCCGCGCGCCCTACTTGACGCCTGCGGTGCACCGATTCGATGGGGTCTCAGGTCTGCCGTCACCCTTGATGCCAAGGAGACGGGTGGCGGTCAGGAGTTCGCCCTATCCACGTCCGCCCGCGTGCTGGTGCAGAACTCTCGCCAATGCGAGTTGATCACGCGGTTGCCCAAGGAACTCGTACCGCCGTGCGACGGGACCAAAACGACCCTCATCCTCGACGACGTGAAGGCCCTGGAGGCTTTCCGCATCGAAAATGGCAAGGTTTGGGTTCCATTCGATCTTGAATTGCCGCCCGGCTCACAGATGCTCTTTCAGCCGCCCCTGACATCGAAGGAACTTGATGGAGAGGGTCCGATTGGACCATCCTATCGTCCGCCCTTGGTGATCGGGTCGTTTGCCATTTATGGGCCGTCGGATGGCGGCACGGGGCATTACGACTTCGGCAAACTCGGCCACCTGTACCGGCCCTTCTTGATTGATCTGGCTGGTGAATGGACGTGGTGTGATTGGTTCCTGGAGGCGGGGAAACTTTGGGCGCTTCTCCCTCTCCCGTGGCTCCAGTCGATGACTCGAAAATGGCCCGTCGTCCTAGACCCTACCTTTGGCCACGACTCATCGGGCGGTACAGGGACCTCGTTCGACAAGGATCTACTCTGGTACATGATAGCCGAGACCACGCCCGCGAGCAATGGCACGACCGATTCGATGGAGTTTTACACGACGACGGCGGCTGATACCTTCCGACTCGCCCTCTACAACAATACGGCAGAACCGAATTCTGCCCGTTTGGGCCAAACGGCTGAAATAACGAGCAGCCTGAACGCCTGGTCGGGTGGGGCAATGGCGGGTGTTGCAGTCACCACCGGCACGACTTATCGCTTGGCACTGTGGATCGGCACCAATCTGGGCACTCTCTATGACGCGGCGGGTTCCAAACAATGGTTTTACCGCGAACTCACGTATCACGCAACGAACGATTTTCCTAATCCCTGGGGTACTTCGGCCAACGGGTACAATCTATGGACTGCCCTGCGTGTCACTTACACGGCGGCGGGCGGTACGATCATTCCGCAGATCATGTCATCGTTGCGTCATAGGTGGGGATAAGACATGCGATTCCTGAGACAGAGCACGGCGGTGTGCGTCACGGTCGGGCCATTCCTCGACCATGCGGACGGCCTGACACCACTTGATGCCCTGACGGTTGCCAACCTTGTCGGCACGATCAACGCTGACGACGACGACGGGACGCCAACCCACCAGACACACTTTCATCCGGCGGCGTCGGGTTCCGACAACGACATGGTGACGATGGGCGAGGGCGGTTTTTGGTCCCTGGAGTTGACGACCGGCAACACGACCCTTACGGGTCGCCTGATGCTCGGTCTCTCCGATCCGGCCCAAATCTGCCCGGTGTTCCATGAGTTCATGGTACTGACTGCCAACGTCTATGATTCTCTGATTATTGGTCCTGGTACGACTCCCGACCTGCTCGACGTGAACACAGCCCAGTGGCTCGGAACGGCTGCTCATGCTACTTCCGAGAACGGGACGCCCTGTGTTGAGGTCGTCCGGTATGGTGGGGCCGACGTGCCTGTGACAACGGCGGGCATCCCCGACGTGAACCTGATTCACATTGTCAACGTCGATGTGTCGGCGACGACCGCCCAACTCGGCGTCAACGTGGTCAATTGGCTCGGTACGGCGGGTCATGCTGCCACGGTTGCCGGTATTCCGGTTGTCCAACTCCACGCCGCCGATGCTGGCGGCGGCATCAACGGGCCAGCGGCGTTCCCGGCAAACTTCGACGACCTGAACATTACCGATACCACGGGTCTTGTCCGGCCCGACATGGCGAACGCCAGCGGCAACTACGCAGGTACAGTCGCCACGGTCACGACGGTCACGAATCAACTCACGGCGGCGGCTATTGCAACCGGGGTGTGGCAAGATGCCACGGCGGGCGACTTCACCGTAGCGAGCAGCATCGGCAAGAGCCTCTTCACCGGCGGTGTGGTTCCGGGCGGGACGAACGGCCTGTTCATTGCCGGCACGAACGCCGCCACGGTCATCACCACGAACCTGACGACCGGGGCGATTGTGGTGACGACGCCGATTACCGCAGACCTCACCCAGATTCATGGCACGGCCCTGACGGAGACCGCAGGTCAGTTGGCGGCGGCCTTCGTCAAGTTCTTCGATGTGGCGGCACCCACCCTCACATGCCTTGGGGTCAATCAGACCATCGACAACCCGACCGCCGCCGCGATCAAGACGGCCCTGGAGGCGGACGGGGCGAAACTCGATCACCTTTGGGAGATGACGGAGGACGACGGCGGGGTTCGGCGTCTGACCACGAACGCCTTGGAGCAGGGGCCCGGCGGCGGGACGGGCCTTACGGCCCAGCAGACGCGCGACGCGATGAAACTCGCTCCGACGGCTGGCGATCCGGCGGCTGGCAGTCTGGATGAGCACCTTGATTCCGTCGTCACGCTTGTGGCCAAGTTCACCGGCATCACGGTTCTGGCCAACTGGCTCAAGGGCCTCTTCCGCAAAGACGCGATGGATGCGACGGCCAAGACCGAGGCCAACGCGGGCGGCGGGACCTACAACGAGGCGACCGATTCTCAGGAAGCCGAGGCGGATGCCCTAGCGGCGGCCATCGGGTTCAGGGTCAGCGCCGGGCAACCTACCTTCTCTCTCGCCGGCGCGAGTACGCAGGCGCTGTCGGTGCCCCAGGCGAGCCATACCGACCTTGTGCTTATCCGCGACACGTTGGCTGGTGTGCCGATCAACATCACAGGCAAGACCGTACGGATGCGCGTGTTCGATGGCACAGCGGTCATCATGGACCTGACCACCGACGACATCACGGAGATCGTCCTGACGACGCCGGCGGCCGGGGTATTCACGGTCCACTTCACCGTTGCGCTGACGGCCACGGCGGGGCGGTTCAGCTACGAATGTTGGGATGTCACAACCCCAACCGCAGAGGTTCTTTGGGCATCAGGTGTCTTCGAGATCCGGGCGACTCACGGTCCTGGGGCCTAACGAAAAGAGGTTGACGATGGCAACGCGAATGAGGCCCCCGGCAGCGCCGCGGCGGCGGAATTGGAATCCGGCGACCCAACGGTACGAGGACGAATCCAGGTACGATGTCGCCGATCCGATGTCACCGGAGTTGAGGGCGGCGCGTGCAAAAACCGACGCCCTGGTCGCGGGCACGCAGGGATACCAAGCCGCGACGGTCGCGTCTGAGAAACGGATAACCGGCATCGCAGGCGAGGATTTGGGTCGCCAGTTGGAGCACGACAGGACGTTGGCCGACCGGGCGGCGTTTGTGAACGCTCCGACGCAGGCGGAACTCGACCGGCGCGGTCGTCTTTCCGCCGATGCTCAGGCGCTGACCCAACGTGCCGCCAATGCCGCGGACCCTGCCGTAGCGGGCGCGCGGGCGCGCGCGCGAGGTTCCGGGGCGACCTATCCATATCAGGCCCTGCAACCACCCGCCCCGACCGAATCCTACGACGCCCTGTACGGCGGCCTTGCGGGCCAGACGGGCGCCGCCGGCCCGACCGTGCCCGTGGCGGAACCGCAGAAACCCGCGACCGAGTTCCAGCCGGAACGGATGCAGGCCATCGTGAGCCGAAGTGCCAACACGAAAGAGGCTCCGACCCATGTTGCCCGTGCGATGGAATTGGAGGAGAAGGCCAAGGGAACCACCGACGCGAAAGAACGGGAAGCGCTTCTGGACGAGGCTGGGAGGGAACGGCAAGTCGCTCAGGCCCTGCGATCAAATATCACTCTCCCCCCTGAACTGATGAAACAACGGCAGAAGATCGGCGGCTTGGGGCCGGACACTGGGGCCATCGAACGGCCCACGGGTGAGTATGGTCCGGGTGGACCTGGAACCTACAAGGGCGGGATCACCGGAACCGAGAAGATGATCCAGAAGTCGGCGGTGCAACAGTCGGCCGCCGTCGAACGCATCCAGAACTATGCGACCTGGGCCGATGAGGCGGCCAAGGCCGGCGACTTGCCGAAGGCGGAATGGCTGCACAAGGCAGAGTATGGCCTACGCGCTCAACTGGCGGAGGAGCAAGGGAGAAGCAAGCAAGACCTTGCCGACCAGCGCTTGAAGGAGAGAGGGCCGAGCGAGAAGGTCTACCGCCTCATGCAGGGCATCGACGCCAGTACGACCTTTGACGAAGGGATGGGCGGCGGCGCTGAGGGCGAGTGGCAACCGACGACTCCGAAGGGGCAGGCGGCGCTTCAGGCGCTCCAGCACCATCGCGGTCGCATGACTCCCGTGGAGTTCGAGGCCGGCAACGCCATGATCCGCGAGAACGAGAGGACGGGCAAGTACGGACCGGCAGGCCGGGCTGGGGCGGTCGGGCAAAAGCCGCAGCAGCCCGGCGGAAGGAGTGCGGGTGGGGCAGGGGGGAATCTGAATGTGCCCCTGAAAACAGCCGTCATGAACGGCCAACTGTACGCCATCAGGACGGACCCAAGCACTGGCAGATCGTACCGCGAACCCATCGAGGAACGTCAACCCGGACAGGCTGGTGGGGCAGGCGATAAGCCAACCCGGCAACAGGCTATCCAGTGGGCTTCGGAACAAGTGCCCGTAGGAGAGAACTGGTTTGGTCCTTCGCGGTTAGACCGGATCATGCAACTGGCAGACTGGTACATGGGCAAAGCCGCCACGCCGCCAGCGACCCCCCCAGGAACACCGCCGACTGCGCCGCCTGCCGGTCCTCCCGGTCCAGGAGTGGCGACAGGAGCACCAGCGGCTACTGCGCGGGCGTTGGCCGGACACGCTTCGGTCACAATCGCTGGCATGGGAGGCCCGCCCCCGGTCGCCACGCAGCAAGGCGCTACGGGCGTCCAGGGCGAAACGGGGCTGGAACCTCAGCCGCAAGGCGCGCCGGCGGCGGCTCCTGGGCAACCCCTGCCCAACGGCCTCATCGCGGCCACGCTCGAGGAAACCAAGGCGGTTGCGGCCAAGGTGGGCGGTGACAGTGCCGCGGTCGAGGCGGAGTTGAACCGGCAGGGCAAGACGGCGATGTACACGGACACCAGCAAGACGCCGAAGCCGGTTACGGCGACGAAGGAGTAGGACCTACGGCGCTGGCGGGGATGGGACCGTGAACCCCTTTTGTCTGGTCCCTCCGACCAGACGTTGGTAAGCGAAAGTGGCGCGGACGGCGCGAAGTAATACAAATGTGAAGAGGATTGGTATAGCGAACCTGGCGGGGTGGAAGTTGCCAGAGTAACCGTCCTGGAAAATGGAGAAGAGGATTAGAGCGAGTATGTTGGCGAGGCCGAAGACAAGTCCCGCCACAGCGGCGAATCGGGAGTGCCAATAAAGGCCGATGGCGATTCCAGCCAGCAGACTGGCGTCGATTAGGGACCACGGGGTTATGCCAGCCTCCAAGAGGGACTGGTTCCCGCAAGCCGCCAGGAAGGAGAACGAGCCAGTGAAAACCGCAATTACAACGGAACACCAGAAAGCCCGACGCGTAGCCTTGTGAGCCGACTGGACCGTGGGGAACAGGGGTTCAACAACCATGGGACGATCCTCCTCAAGGACGGTGAAAGAATGGATCACGGGGCCTTTGGTCTTTGATCGGTCGCGGTGTCGGATGATGAGCGCTATCACGATCTTGACGAACGATACCATCACGGCGAGACTGAGGCCGAAGATGAGCCAAACTCCGGCAGTTTCGGCGAGCATGGCAGAGTCCTCCCCAAAGGTCATACCAGTATACACCCGCTTGGCAGGAAAGCAAAAAAAAGTGGGGTTTTTGTCCTTGGCGGCCACGCTGGGATGTGGTAGACTTGGGGCTGATAAGGCGTGGTCCAGGGCAATCGCCACTCGCGACATGGCGAGGACTGAGCCAGACGACGCCGCAGAGACCAGGCGACGTGAGAGGACGCGCGGGCATGGCGGATCAATACGCAAACGCGAAGAAGCACAAGCCGACGGCGAACGCAGAAGCGGTTGTGGTCGGGCCGGACTCCTGCTCCAGTCCCTTGCAGAAGCGCGAGTACCAAATCCGGGCAACGTCGGCCTACGACCCGGTGCCCATGTTCGCGCTGAGCACGTAGCCGCGGATAAAGTCTTTGCCGGTAGTCTGGGAGTCGGCGCCGTAGGACGGAAACGGCAGGCGCGCAACTTACTTCAACGGATGCTGTGCCTGCTGCTGCCGAAACGGCCACGGCTGCTGACTGATGCCCAGCATAGTAGCATGGGCAGTATGGCGTCGCTGCCATCTTGGCCTGTGAAACGTAATCGCAATCTTGCGGTCATCAACGCATCGCCTGCGTCCTCTGCCCGCAAGATTGTGTCGCTAGTTCGAGGCCCGATTTCGCCTTGGGTTGCTGCGCGCGGCCCTTTGCGGAATCGGGCCTCGGCTTTTGTGGAAGGCGCATAAATGCCGACGATGCTTGAACTGGCGATGGGTGAACCGCTGGTGGCTTCCCTGCCCACGGTCCGTGCGCCCACAGTGCTGGAACAGGCCCTTGCCGACATGCCCGCGCCGGACCCCGGTGTGTCTGCGGCCGTTGGTCGTCTTGCCCCGGAGACCCGGACGCGCCTCGCTGGCCTGACCGATCTCAGTCGGAAGACCCTCGCCGGAGAAGCGGAACTCCTGGAGGCCCTTGGGGCGCACGGGGTGAGCGCCGACAGCCGGACGGTACGCCAGCAGATACTCGCAGAGGCCCGGAAGGTGCCGACCGCTGCGCCGTCCCTGGCCGCCACGGGGCAGGGGGCGCTTGAGGCGGCGTTCCCGCAACCGACCGTACTCGAAGAAGCCCTTGGCGTCTCCGGCCCGGCCACCGCCCCCCGGACGGTCCTGGCGACTGCCGTAGAACAAGATTCGATCCAGAGAGTTCTAACCGCGCCCCTTCAGACCTGGGGAGTAAGGACGCCCGAAGGAAAGATGCGAGAGGTCCCGCCGCAGCGCCCGGAGGCCCCGGAGGTCGCGGGGCGCGCGTTTGTGCACGGTCTGACTCTTGGATTGAATGAACTGGCGGCTCGCCAACCAGTTCCCGGCCTCCCGGTCGCCAGTCTCGCCACGCACGGCATATCGGCTCTCGCGGACGCAAATTGGTGGGTAGAGAACGCAGCGGAAATCGTCGGCTTTATGGCCGGACCCGGCAAACTCCTGAAACCCTTGCAGGCACTCATCGGGGCACCCGCCGCGCCGACCTTGGGTGCGTTAGGAAAGATGGTCAGGGGCGGCGAAGTCGGGAAGGCTATCGGGGCAGAGGTTGCCGGGTTGGCGTGGCGGCAGACTCCCTTCGCCGCGATGATGGGGGCCGCCAGCAGCATCGACGCGGCCAAACAGCCGGACGCGACACCCAAGACTGTCCTTCTCGCCGGGGGTCAGGGATTCCTCATCGGCCAAGGGGTTGCTCACCTGGCCGGTCTCGCCCGCGTGCCCTTCTCGCGCCTACTTCGCCAGCCGTCAAGGGCGATGGTCGAGTACGCGACGGGTGCCGGAGCGCGCGGCAAGGCCATGCTTGACGACCTTCCGGCGGCGGCAAAAGAGAAAGCCGAGACGGGGAAAATCCCTAAGTGGTTCTTGGAGAAGTACGCCGACATCATGGTGGACGTTGCGGGCATGGCCGAAGAGTTCAAGACAACCGGGTTTGTCCGTCCTTCGCCCTATGGGCTGTACGGCGGCTTGCCCGTTCCGAGCCTCAAGCAACTCAAGGCGGCGGCCAACGAACTCGGGCTCCTGTTGCCCCAGGTCAAGCGCTTCGCCCAGGTGCTCGCCAAGGGCGCGATGAGCGTCGAGGAGGCCGCCCGGCAGACAGGCGTTCCCTTGCAGGCCGCGATGGTCCTCGCCCAGCGGTTCGGGCAGCCGGAGCGGAAGACTTGGACGGAAACGCTGAAAGAGGGCGAAGCGGGGCTGGCAGAAGTTCCAACTGCCGCTACAAGGCCCGTAGAAGGCCCGCCGGAGGCCCGCCAAGCGACGCCTGCCCCGGAAGCGGGCCAAGTGCCAGCGGCAGGCGTCGGCGGGGCTCCTGAGCCTGCCAAGGGCGCGCCTGCGGAAGCCAAGCAGATTGGGCAAATGAGTCGAGAGGAGTACTGGAACCAACCGTCCGGTCTCGGCGAGATGGCGCGCACGCGAGAGGCAATAGACAAACAGTACAATGGGGAGAAGACCGCTGCCAAGAACCTTGCCAGCGCCCGCGACGAAGCGAACCGAATACACGCTATCGAAGTTGGCGAAGCCGTCGAGAAGGGACTTGCGGTTGCGCCCGACGCCCGCGCGGTTCTGTCCGAGTACAAAGGCGAATCCTGGGCCGACGCCGCCCTTGCCGCGCTCGAAGCCAAGCCTGCCCCCGCGCCTGCACCGGCGCAGGGCAAAGCGAAACCCGTTCTCGTAACACCCGCCAAGTTGACGCAGGAGGTAGGTTCTGACCCTGGTTTTGTGTACCATGCCACCAACGAAGAACGCCTCTACGAGATTGCCGAATCAGGCCGACTTAACACACACAGGCCGGGTGCTTTTACCGAACAAGATGTTTGGCCGGATGGGGCAACGGAGAAGCGAGCCTACTTCAGCAGAAAGGCCGAGATTGTCTGGCAGTTTTCGCCGGAAGAAGGCAAGCCCGTTTTGGTGCGCGCCCGAGAAACACCCGCGTTCAAGACGGAATCAACAGGGGATGTTTATAGTAGCAAGGCTGTGCCGACTTCCCAACTGGAATATCTTGGCGAAGATGGCGTATGGCATCCTGTTGCCAGCCTTGCCACCCCTGCGCCTGCCACCCCCGCGCCTGCACCGGCGAAGGGCGAGGCGCCGACGAGCCCGGTGTCGGAGTACGGGAAACTTCTTGTCGAGGCGGGGGATGCAGTTGAGAAGATGAGGGAAAGAGTCAAGGTAGTACCGACCGGCGAACTTGAGGCTTACGAAGATCGACTCTCGGAGAAGGAGCAGCGGCGCAGGACGCGCCCCAGGAAAGGGTTTGGCGGAACGCTTCTCGATGAACCTGAACGGACTCGACTGCGTGTTGTCAGAGACGAACTGAAGAAGCGAACCGAAGCGCTGGCCGTCCCCAAGATCAGCAAGAAATTGCAGAAGGCCAAGGTCGAACCGCCCGAAGCCGAAACCCTGGACGACCGCCGGGACAGCGCGCTTGCGGATACCGTGAACGCCGAGACACCCTGGGGCGAGCCCTACCGGAAGGCTTGGGGGCCGGGATGGGATGCCCTTGGCGAACCTGGTCGCCAGTCGGCCATCCGCGAGGATTACGCGACCGAAGCAAAGACGTTGGCTGAGGAGGGTGCTGCGCCCGTCAGCCCCGCCGTCCGGTCGCCCATCCCCGAAATCGCCGCTGCCCAGGAAGCGGACCTGGCCCGAGCGCGCGCGAATGTGCGACGGGCCGCGAGCGAGGGCGGGTACGGGCAACCGCCTGCCAAGCAACTTCAGCGTGCAGCCCCGCCCGCCGCCAAGAAGATCGAGAGTGCCGCGCCGCCCGCGAAAGAGCCGTGGGAAATGACCCTTGGGGAATACACCAAGCAGCGACTTGCGGACGCTCGCGCCAAGGGAGTGCCGTCCAGACTCGCGCGGCAGGGCCTGAAGGGTGACCATGCTGTTGAAGTTGGTCGTGCCGTGCGCGAGGGTCGCGCCGTTCCGCCCGGTGTTCTCGCGGAGTACCCGGAACTGACGGCCGCGACGCTCGCCGACCATCTTGCCGAGACCGGCAAAATGGCCCCCCCGCCACCGAAGCCGCCCGCGCCCCCCGCCGCTGCGCCCGAACCGGAACCGGAACCGGAACCGAAGCCGGAAGCAGACGAGGCAGAGCCGGCCACGGCTGAAGCCGAAGCCGAGCAGGTCTCGACAACCGAGAAGATCGCCGAGGTCAAGGCGGAACTCAGGGCTACCGCCATCCGGCACCGGGGCAAGATCGACGAGAACCGCGCCCGATTCCTCGCGGCCATCCGCAAGTTGCCCATCCATGTCCGGGGCAAGTTGACCGCCAGGGGCATCAACCTCGAAACGACGACCGACCTCATTGGGGGCCTGGAACTCGCCGACAAGTATTTCGAGGACTGGCTGAAGCGCGAGGCCATCCGGCGCATCCTGAAAACCGCCGCCAGCATCCACGAACACCGGATGGAGTTTGACCCCGCCACGGAAGCCGATGTGGTCCAAGAAGCCGAACGCCTGCGGGGAACCTCCAAGACCGACCTGATGAAGCCCGAGCCGGGTGAACACCCGGACGATGTGCTGGCCCGCCTCCTGAAACTCAAGGACAGGATGGTTGAAGGCTGGCACATGCACCGGGACAAGACCGTGCTCTACACGCTTCAGGGCATGGCCGACGCGGAGGACGCGGCCCGGTCGGTACTCAAAGACCTTGAGACCTGGAACCCGCCGGCGGGCGTTGAACCGAAAGGCCCGATGCCCGGAACCCCGCACAGGTCCGTGGCGAACCGCGCCCTGGACCTCAACAGCCACGCGGACACGCTCATCGAGGGCAACCTGGGGCCGGAGGACGACGTGTTGTCGCGGGTGCTCGTCGATAACGTCGGGCGGAACGTGACGCACCACCACTACGCCGACTGGTACGCGGTCTATGACCCGATGAACGCGGCGGCCAATGAAGCGTCAGGCGGCGGT
>Ga0315279_10001021_pt1 | contig 48722 bp, 54 predicted proteins | sample YL17G06_20_MG_FD_203694 | JGI IMG/M metagenome (GOLD analysis project Ga0315279, IMG submission 203694) | Sediment microbial communities from Yellowstone Lake, YNP, Wyoming, USA - YL17G06_20 | ecosystem: Environmental > Aquatic > Freshwater > Lake > Sediment | place: USA: Wyoming | collected...
GGGGAAACCACTCCAGCGGCACAGATACTTCGCGCCCGTCAGAGAGACTCACGTGCAGAGAATCTTCCGAAAATCGGACATTGACTGCCAGAACAGCAGTCGGGCTAATAGCGTTTAAGGTGGTCATACCTTATCTTCCAGCAATCTTTGTTTGCAAGGATGTCAGCCCAAACAACCGAACGAGAGCCTGCGCCCTCGGTTGGTGAATTTACCCTTGCTCCTATTCACTCCAACATCTTTTCAATTGCTGTTTTCAAGCTCGGCAAGTCATTCGCGAGAATGTTCCAAATGCGCCCTAAATCCACCCCAAGATAATCATGCACCAGCACATGCCGAAAGCCCCGTATTTTAAACCAGTCAATTTCGGGGTGCTTCTCTTGCAATTCCTCTGAAACCCGCGTGGTCGATTCTGCCATTGTTTGGAGGTTGCGGATGATGGCATCTTGTAACAAATCAGACGCCATGAAAGCATCTCTGCTTCCACCGCCAAGGTATTTCTCGATGCGCTGGATGCACTCACTGATGTGGATGATGTAGAGCTGGTCGTCTTTCATAGCGCTTTTGCTTCACTCAGTACTTTATCCCGAATATACCAATGCAACGATTTTTCTGTTATCACATCCACTTTGCAGTGTAGAAGTGTTTCCAGTTCCATCAGCAAACCGCCTACATCGAATAAACTGCGGCCTGGTTCCAGTTCTACTAAAAAATCAATGTCACTTTCTGCCGTATCGTCTCCCCGCGCTGCTGAACCGAAGACGCGTATATTAGTTACACCATAGCGTTTTGCCAGACGTAAGATTTTTTCCCGCTTGCGTTTCACTTGCTCATTGCGCGTCAACTGAGCACTCATGACTGAATTATACAACAATATAAATCGACCGAGCGCCTGCGCCCTCGGTCGGTTATATTTTTTCGTTCACACAGCGATCTAAGCCCGTAACAGTGTGCTTACGGCAACATCTTCATCCACTTCTTCCCAGTGAATGCCTATCCCGCGTGCAATGAACCGCCAGCGATTGCGCTGTTCATGCGTGGCTTTGCGCAGGCGGGGAAACCACTCCAGCGGCACAGATACTTCGCGCCCGTCAGAGAGACTCACGTGCAGAGAATCTTCCGAAAATCGGACATTGACTGCCAGAACAGCAGTCGGGCTAATAGCGTTTAAGGTGGTCATGCTAAAATTTGGCGGCATTTTCAGCAGTTTCCACATGAATATGAGGCGGTTCGTTGTCCTCGCGGCTGAAAAAGAAAAAGCGGTGTGGCCCAATCACTCGCACGGTAGGGGACATATTTAGATTATACAACATCTTCAAGTAATCTTTTCTTACAAGGATGTCAGCCCAAACAATCGACCGAGAGCCTGCGCCCTCGGTCGGTTCATTTCACCCTATCCATCTCGCCCTGAGAGAAATCGAAGGGATGCTACGCTAAATGTACAGATCGCGCTTGTTGTAAATCCAATATGCCGCAACCACACTTACGACGATGATCGCTGCCGAGATGAGCAGATAGGTCACATCCATCCTGCCAGTGCGGAAGAGTTCCCTGGCATCGAAATACTTGAACGGCGTGAAGTACTTCAGAAAATCCAGCTTCTCGTTCATCACCGCCATGATGGACATGAAATAGGTCGCCAGGATGATGGCAACGGCGGTCGAGCCGGAGAGTTTATACTGCTTCATGGCGCAGCCCAGCAGCAGCCCGATGGCCAGGAAGATCAGCTCGACCACGAACATGGCTTCCATCTCAAGCGCCAGGAAGTTGTAGAAGGCTTGGTCGGGATTGAATGACCGCACCGCCACCAGCGACACCACCCAGGTGATCAGCACGAAGGCGATGCAGTTGACCAGCGCAGCCAGCCCCTTGGCTGTGACGACTCTGCTGCGCGTTACCGGCAGCACCAGCGAAAACTCGACCGTCTTGTCCCTCTCTTCCTTGGATATGCTGTCGCTGCCCCACATGGCGGCTGCGATCGCGGCCATCAGTCCAAAATAGACGAACATGACGCCGTAGAAACCGCTGATCGTGGTCAGGTTAAATCCGCGCATGCTCAAGGCATCCAGCATCGCCGGGGGCATCGAATCCAGCATTTTCAGCGTCTCGGGGTCGCCAGCAAAGGCGGAATATTTGGCAACCGCCATAAAGATCAGCAGTATGATTATTGCGCTCCAGATCAGCAGCGATTTGAGGTTGGCTTTCAGTTCACGAAAAAAGATGTTCATCATGCGCCTCCTTATGAAACCGCCGGAATGTCGCGGCGGATGTAAAGCCAATAACTTACCGCCAGCGAAACCAGGGTGACTGCTACGTTGAGTAGCACCAGCGGCGTGTCATACGCGCCGTGCTTGACGATGTAGGGCGCATCCAGGTGCTTGAAGGGCGTGACCAGCTCCAGCGCCACCTCGCCAAACACGCCGCTGAACGCGCTCAACACGTACATACCGAAGCCCAGGCCGAGGGCATACGGCGTCACGCTGCGCACGCGCTTGACCAGCATCGAAATGACCAGCCCAACACTCAAGAAAAAGAGTTGGAAGATCACGATGCTGAGCAGCAGCAGGAACAGCGTGGGTATATCGTACTCACGGCCCTCGCGGAAAAGCAAGATGGCTGCGAAACTGCTCACCCACACCACCACGTTGGTGAGGGTCAGGCTGGTCAGCGCGGCCAGCAGCTTGCTGGTCAGCACCTGCGCACGGCTGACCGGTTTGCTCAACAGGAAGTCGGCGGTCAACTCGCTCTCTTCGATCGAAACCAGCCCAAAGCCGTAGTTGCTGGCCTGGATCGCCAGGCAGAGCTGGACGAACATGAAGATGAAGCTGTAAAAACCCAGCACGGTGGCCAGGTCCATGTTATCCATACCGAAGGCGGCCCGCAGTTCCTGTGGGTATCTTGCCAGGAATTCGTTCATCAGCGCGGCCTGGTCAGCAAATACTGGGAACAGCGAGAAAAAGAAAACGATCAGGAACGTCAAGGCCAGCGACCAGATGAGCACCGATTTCAGTCGTGTGCGTAACTCGTGTACGTAGATGTTTGTGCTCATAATCTCTGCCTATTCGTAGTAGTGCATGAAGATTTCTTCCAGCGTCGGCTCTTCGATGGTCACATCGGCAACCTTGATGCCGCTGATCTTCTTCAGCACCGCGTTGATATCACCTTTGAAGAAGAAATGTAGCGTGCCGTTTTCCGTCTGCAAATTGGTCACCCCAGGCAGGTCAAAGGTCGCTGGGTTCAGCCCGTCAGCCGTCACGTTCACCTTCTTATAGTTATTCTGCTGCAAGGTGCGGATATCGGAAATCTCCACGATCTTGCCCTCGCGGATGATACCCACACGGTTGCACAGGCGCTGCACTTCGCCCAAAATGTGCGACGAGAAGAATACGGTCACGCCGCGGGCATTCTCGGCGCGGATCAGGTCGAAGAACTTGCGCTGCATGAGCGGGTCGAGGCCCGCGGTCGGCTCATCCAGGAAGAGCAGTTTGGGGCTGTGCAGCAAACCCTGGACGATTCCGACCTTCTTCTTGTTGCCATAGGACAGGTCACTGATGCGGCGGTTCATCTCCAGTTCCATGATCTCGGAAAGTTCGTGCATCCGCTGGGTGCAGTCGCAATCGTAGAAACTAGCGGAATACTTGAGCAGGTCAATGACTTTCATGCCTTCGTAGTAAAAGACATCCGACGGCAGGTAGCCGATATCGCGGCGAATTTCCGGGCCGTGGGCAACGACATCCTTGCCAAACACTTTGGCGCTGCCGCTGGTCGGATGGATCAGCGACAGGAGCAGGCGGATGGTGGTGGATTTCCCGGCGCCATTCGGCCCAATAAAGCCGAAGATTTCCCCATCTTCCTCGCTGAAAGAGACGTCCACGATGCCGCGCGATTTTCCGTAGTACTTGGTCAGATTGGTCACTTCAATGACGCTCATAAGGGACACTCCTTTGAAAAAAATGTGGTGCTACAAGTCATACAACCATCGGGACATATTCTATTTCTAATAGGTATATTTGGCAACCCTCCACGCCGTGAAGGGTATGGCCATAATTTTCGGGAAAAGAAAGACAGCCGGGTTCGTCAATCTCTCCCAGGTCCGAGGAAAATCAACTCAGGAACGCCTGCACAGAATGCAGCAGGCCGGCTGTCCCGCCTTCGACGAAGAACATGGCAACCCCAATGCCAATAAAGATTGCACCCACAGCCGTATTGAGCGTCTTTTCTGTAGCGCGGTTCGCCACCTTGCTGAACAAAGCCCCGGATGCCATGGCTGCCAGCCCAATGATGATGCCATCCAGCCAGGGGATATGTCCCTGGAGCGTGTACCCGATCACTCCGGAAGCTGCCGAGATTGCCATGAGAGCCGTCGCCGTGCCGATGGCGGTATGGATAGGAAAATCCATCACGTAGATGAGCACCATCAGGATGGTGGCGCCTCCACCCGTGCCGAAAAGTCCCGTGGAAATGCCAATGTAAAGGCCGATGGCAATCGTGGCCAGGATTTGATTCGTATTATTCTTGAATTTGAACTTGGCCAAAGTGAGCTTTCGCTTTCCAAAAGCCCGGTAGAAAAAAGACAACCCCGAAAGAATAGTAAAGACGCTGAAACCGCCTTGCAGTCCCTCCTGTGGGATAAGGCTCGCAAGGTGGGAGCCGACCTGCGCCCCGACGATGGCGCCCAGAGCCAGCCAAACCCCGGAGCGCAGCTCGATCCGGCCATACCGGTAATAGTTATAGGCCACATTGATGGACGCGATCACATCCACCAGCAGGCTGGTGCCGATGGCGGCGTGCATGGTATAGCCCAGGATGACCGCCAGGAGCGGGACTACCACCATCACCCCGCTGCCTGCGCTAATGGCGGTGATGGTGCCGGTCAGCAGACCAATCAGGACAAGAATAATGATCTTTTCGACCATGGTTTTCGATTCGCAGTGGGTCGGATTGTAACCTCTAACATCAATCCGCTCAAGAGAAAAAAACAAGCCCCAAATGGGTATAATTGTTCCCGATGTCCCTGAGCTTGTTGCTCGATTCCTGGCGCACGAACCCGTTGACGGCTCCGAACCTCCCCGCCTGGCGGATCCTGCCGCCGCGCCCTGCGGAGTCGCGGCCTTTTCCACTTGATTTACCAGCGGCGCTGGCCGACATGCTCCATGTGCAGGGTATCTTCGAGTTGTACAGCCACCAGGCGCAAGCGTGGGAGTTTGCGCGACAAGGGAATAATATCGTATTGGCAACAGGCACGGCCAGCGGAAAGACGCTCGGCTACAACCTGCCCGTTCTTTCAGCGTTATTTGAAAATGCTGAGGCGCGGGCGCTGTATCTTTTCCCCACAAAGGCGTTGGCGCAGGATCAGTTATCGGTCATCAGGCAGTCACTGATCACTGATCACTGTTCACTGATCACTGGTATTTATGACGGCGATACCCCCACAGCCCAGCGCAAAGCTATCCGCGAAAAAGCCCGCCTCCTCCTGACCAATCCCGATATGCTGCACATGGGTATCCTGCCGCACCATACCAACTGGGCCGGATTCTTTCGCAACCTGAAATTCGTCCTCATTGATGAAATGCACACGTATCGTGGCGTCTTTGGCTCGCACGTTGCCAACGTGATCCGGCGTTTAAAACGGGTAGCACGTTTCTACGGGGCGAACCCACAGTTCATCCTGACCTCTGCCACCATCGGCAACCCACAGGAGCTGGCCGAACGGTTGGTCGAAGAGCCAGTTGTTTTGATTGATAAGGATGGCTCCTCGCGCGGCGAGAGGCATTTTCTCATCTACAATCCGCCGGTTGTTGACGAAGCCATCGGCCTGCGAAAAAGTTCGCTGCTGGAAAGTGTCCGCCTGGCGCAGGATTTGCTGGCCGCGGGCGTGCAGAGCGTGGTGTTCGCCCGCTCGCGGCGGGCGGTAGAGATGATTTTGACATACTTGCATGAATCTCCCTCACACCTACCCCCCTCCCCCTTCCCCTCTCCCAAAGTTAGGAGAGGGGAAGGGGGCGCAGGGGGATGGGGTGAGGGCAGTATTCGCGGCTACCGCTCCGGCTACCTCCCCTCACAGCGGCGTGAGATCGAAAAGGGACTGCGCGATGGCACTGTCCGCACGGTCGTCGCCACCAACGCCCTGGAATTGGGTATAGATATCGGCGGGTTGGGCGCGGCGTTGCTGGTCGGTTATCCGGGAACCATCGCTAGCACGCGCCAGCAGGCAGGTCGGGCGGGGCGCGGCAACGAACCGGCTGCGGCGGTGCTGGTCGCCTCGGCCAGTCCTCTCGACCAGTTCCTGGCCCACCATCCCGATTACCTTTTTGGGCGTTCACCCGAACAAGCGCTCATCAACCCTGACCACCTGCTCATCCTGCTCAACCACCTGCGCTGCGCCATGTTCGAGCTGCCGTTTCAGAAAGGTGAGCCGTTTGGCCGGTTGCCCGGCGAACAGGTCGAAGAATTCCTTCAATTCCTCGTCACGAGTCACGAATCTCACTTCTCGAATGACAAGTATTTTTGGATGGCCGATGCTTACCCCGCAGCCAATGTTTCGCTGCGCTCGGCCTCGCCTGAAAACGTTGTCTTGCAGACAACCAGCGACGAGCGACCGATAACGATTGGCGAAGTGGACATCGAGAGCGCTTTCTGGATGGTTCACCCCAGGGCCGTCTATTTGCATGAAGGCCAGCAGTATTACGTGCAGGAGTTGAACCTGGAAACCCATACCGCCGCGCTCCTCCCCGTCGCCCTCGACTACTACACTGAGCCGCAGCGCCAAACTGAGGTGAGTTTGATTACTGACCTCACCCCTTCAACTTCCACTTCGATAAACTCAGCGCAGCAGCTCTGGGCAGGCCCCGACCCCTTCGCGAAGCACCCCAGTGGGGCTCCTGAGAGAAGAGGGGAGCATTGCTCGAAAGGTTACGGCGAGATGCAGATCACCACACAAGTGACGGGTTTCCGCAAGCGGCAGTGGTTCACGGGCGAGAACCTGGGCGACGAACCCCTCGACCTGCCCCCGACCGAGTTCCAAACCACTGGCTACTGGCTTTCACTTTCGGATGAGACAATCGAAACTTTGCGCGCGGCTGGAGCATGGACGAACGACCCGAACCAGTACGGCCCTGCATGGCCGCGCCTGCGTGACGCCGTTCGCGCTCGAGATGGATACCGTTGCCAGGGCTGCGGACTAACCGAAACAAGCCGCCAGCACGATGTGCATCATAAGGTGCCACTACGCGCGTTGGTCCGGAGTGCGACCACTCCAGTCGTCGCGTCGCAAAGTCAGCCTACCTTCCACGCCTCTGACGCCCTGGCTTGTCGCCAGGACAGGCAAGCGCAGCTGGCCGACAGGTCAGAGAAGATTGCGCGCTCCGCTATCACCCCCGCGAATCAGATGGATAATCTCATCACCCTCTGCCCGGCCTGCCACCGCAAAGTCGAGGCCAACGTCCGCATGAGGAGCGGACTGGCTGGGCTGGGTTTCGTGCTGGGTCAACTCGCCCCGCTTTTCCTGATGTGCGACCCCGGCGACCTGGGCATATTCACCGACCCGGCCTGGGCATATGCTGAAAACCTGCCGTCCGTCGTCTTATATGATCTCGTCCCGGCTGGAATCGGCTTCAGCCAGAAACTCTACGAGATGCACGATGAGCTGCTCGCCCACGCCGAGGAACTGATACGCGCCTGCGGGTGCGCGGATGGTTGTCCCTCTTGCGTGGGGCCTGCCGGGGAGAATGGGATCGGAGGAAAGAGGGAGACGTTGGAGATTTTGAAGATTCTGGCGGGTTAGTGACGGTACTTTGATTGACGATTACACCTGCGCAGGTGTATAATCCTGGCAGAGGTGAAACATGTCTCAAGGATCCAAGTACCGCGCGCAGATTTTGCTGGAGCCTGAACAGCACAAAAAACTGACGGAGATTGCCGCCCGCGAAAACCGCAGCGTCTCCGACGTTGTACGCGAGGCGGTGGCGGAGTATGTTGTCGCGCGGACGGAGGAAGATGTCAGGGAAAAGCGGCTCAAAGGGCTGGCGGAGATAAAAAAGTTCCGCGAAGAAATCCTGAAACGACGCGGGGGAAAGCCGATTGAAATTGACACGGTGGAACTGATTAATCTAATGAGAGAGGAACGGGATAATGAATTACTTGCCAGAATGGGAAGCATCCAGGGCGATCGTAATTGACGCGAACATTGCTGTTAATGCCATTATCCCCATTGAGGTTGCCCCGATTTATCTTGCCTGTTTCGCAAAATGGCAGGATGAGAGAGCGGCGATTTATGCACCGGCATTCTGGCTGGCCGAAGCCGCCTCTGCCATCCGTCAGTACGTGTATCGCAAAGCAATAACGTCTTCGGAAGCACATAGTGCAGTGCGTCGTATTTTTGCCCTTCAGGTGGAAGTAGTTCCGCTTGACGAAGAACTATGTCAACATGCGTTGGACTGGGCAGCCAAAATCCAACATTCGAAAATATACGATTCCCTTTATCTGGCCCTCGCTGAACGCCTGCGAGCCGAGTTCTGGACGGCAGACAAGAAACTTGCCGATGCTGCCCGCGCTGCCGGAGCAAGATGGGCGCATTTCGCGGGGGAGACATAAGGTCGGGTGGGTTACGATGTCACCCACAAATTTCTCCTTGCGCAAGAGCGTAACATACACTGATAGCTTATGAAAGAATTCATCTACGGCCGAAACCCTGTCTATGAAACCCTGCGCGCCAAACGGCGGGATTTTTTTCGTCTGCAAACCACCGAGGGGGTGCAGGAGAAAGGCCGCCTGGCTGAAATCCTGCAACTGGCAGGACAACGCAAAATCCCGGTCGAGCGCGTGCCTCGCGCCCGGTTGGATAAGCTCTCGGATTCGCATCAGGGCGTGGCGCTGGAGGTCAGCAGCTACCCATACGCAGCGCTGGATGACATTCTCGAAAACGCCCAAAAGCGCGGCGAGCTGCTTTTTGTGCTGATCCTGGATACGCTGCAAAACCCGCAGAACCTGGGCACACTCATCCGCACGGCGGAAGCGGTCGGCGTGCACGGCGTGGTCATCCCGTCTCACCGCGCCGCCGGGGTGACGCCGGCAGTCGTCAGCGCCTCGGCGGGAGCCAGCGAACACATGCTTGTCGTACAGTCCAACCTGGTGCAAGCCATCGCTGATCTGAAGGAGGCCGGGGCTTGGGTGGTTGGCCTCGACCAAAATGGTGATTTGGTCGGGGCGAGTCATAACTCGACCTTACAGGGCGCGCTGGCTATCGTGGTGGGCAGCGAGGGCGGGGGTATCCGTCCGCTGGTAAAATCCAAGTGCGATTTCCTGCTGCGTTTGCCGATGCGCGGTAAAATCGAATCGCTGAACGCTGCCGTCGCCGGTTCCGTTGGGTTGTATTTGGCCTACTTGGCACGTCATCGTTCGTAGGACGGGTTGGCAACCCGTCCCACATTGGAGGAAACCATGCCAACCGCCTCATTCCATTTTCCGCGCGGCTTCTTGTGGGGGACGGCCACCGCCGCGCATCAAGTCGAAGGCAACAATACGAACAATAACTGGTGGGCCTGGGAGCAACAAGAGGGTCGCATCGTAAACTGGGAGAAATCTGGCCTGGCCTGCGATTGGTGGGGCGGGCGTTGGAAGGAGGATTTCGACCGCGCCGCCCAAGGCGGACAGAACGCCCACCGCCTGTCGGTCGAGTGGAGCCGCATCCAGCCCGCGCCCGACCGCTGGGACGAAGACGCCCTGGAGCATTATCGCCAAATGCTGCGCGGACTGCGCGAGCGCGGCATGATCCCGATGGTCACGCTTCACCACTTCACCGATCCACTCTGGCTCGGTGAAATCGGTGGGTGGGAGACCGAGGCCGTCGTACCACTCTTTGAGAAATTTACGCGTAAAGTAGTGGAGACGTTAAATGAATATTGCTCCCTATGGTGCACCATCAACGAGCCAAATATCTATGCCTTGAGCGGTTACGCCGCAGGTGCCTTCCCGCCCGGCAAGAAGGATTTGCGCCTGGCAATGCGGGTGCAGGCCAACCTGGCGCGCGGCCACGCCGCAGCTTTCCGCGCCATCCACGAGATCCAGCCTGAGGCGCGCGTTGGTTACGCCGTACACTTCCGGCCCATGGTCCCGGCGAGATCCTGGTCTCCGCTTGACCGGTTGGAGCGCAACATCGCCTTCAGCGCCGTAAACATGGCCTTTCCGACCGCCATCAGCACGGGCGTCATGCGCACATCGCTTGGCAGGGTGCGCATCCGGGAGGCGAAAGGCACACAGGATTACCTGGGTATCAATTACTACTCGGTTGACACCGTGACATTCGACCTGCGTAAACCCGGCGAGCTATTTGGACGCCGGTTCTACCCGCAAGGCTCTGACTTGAGCGACACCGGTTTCAACGCCAACACGCCGGAAGGGATGTTCGCTGCGATCAAATGGGCTGTCCGTTCATATCCTGGCCTGCCGCTCCTCGTTTCAGAGAACGGTATCGAGTGCGCTGACGATCACATTCGTCCACGCTATCTCGCCCAGCATATTCACCAAATCTGGCGCGCCGTCAATTTCACCTGGCCGGTCAAGGGCTACTTCCACTGGTCGCTGGTGGATAACTTCGAGTGGGAGCGCGGCTGGACGCAGCGCTTCGGCCTGTGGGAACTCGACATCCGCACTCAGGCGCGCCGCAAGCGTCCCAGCGCAGACCTGTATGCTGAAATTTGCAAGGAAAACGGGCTTTCCAGCGAAATGGTGCAGAAGTATTGTCCGGAGGTATTCGAAAAGTTATTTCCAGGTTAGAGGATGAAATGGGCTTGAACCTGCCACCCTCCTTCACCGCCACCATCCTCAACACTTACCGCGATGACGGCAGACGCTGGCTGGCGGAATTGCCGACGCTGATTGACGAAGCCTCCCGCCGCTGGGGGTTGATTGCCATCACACCTGTCAAGAATCTTTCACACAACTTTGTTGCGTATGCGAATCGCCCTTCGACTGTGCTTCGTTCTGCTCAAGGCGTAGTGCTCAAGATAGGTGTGTCCAATCCCGAACTAACCAGCGAGATGGCCGCGCTGCGTCTCTTCAATGGCGATGGCGCCGCGCGCTTGTTCGAAGCCGACCCTAGGCGCGGCATGTGCTTGCTGGAGCGGCTGCATCCTGGAAAAATGTTGACTATGCTCGAAGACGATGACCAGCGAACACACATCGCGGCGGATGTGATGCTCCGCCTGTGGAAGCCTGTCCCCGTAGGGGAACCAGCGCCGCAGGGTTTGCCATTTATCAGACTATCAGATTGGTTTGCCGGATTGGACGGCTTGCGCTTGCACTTCGGCGGTGGGACGGGACCATTTTCGCAGCGCATCCTCGAAATGACCGAGGCGCTCATCCCCGAATTGTTTGCAGCCTCGAGTCCACCCCTCCTCATCCATGGCGACCTGCACCACTTCAACATTCTCTCCTCCGGGCGAGGCTGGCTGGCAATTGACCCCAAGGGCGTCATCGGCCCGCCCGAATACGAGGTCGGGCCGTTGCTGATCAATCCAATCCCTGATTTTCTCAGAGGCGGCGCGGCTGTCAGGCAGGCGGAGCGGCGCATTGCCATCTTATCCGAGCGGCTTGGATTCGCGCCTCAACATATCCGCGACTGGGCCATCTGCCACACAGTCCTTTCCGCATGGTGGGACATTGAAGGCAGTGGCGAGGGCAGCGAATATGCGCTTGCCTGTGCTGAGGTGTACAGTCAAGTAAAAGTATAAAGGATGCCGGGATTTCCACATACATCCTTGTAAAAACGTCATTCTTCGCTATAATGATTGTGAATTGTCCGGGTCCTTTTGCAATCGAGGGCACTAGCGAGACCGGTGATCCGCTGGATTGGAAACACCTATTACAGCACCTGACTCCGGTCTGACAGGGAACAATTGAATACGTTGAAGATATCAGCAGATGATGGATTTCCAAAATTTTCTACTGGAGGCGATCCATGTTTCGCAAACTATGTTTCTTCATGTTCGTCGTTATGCTTGCAGTTCTTGTTCTCTTTTCTACTGGGTGCGGCTCAAAAGCTATCACTCTGACGGGAGACGATAACGGCAAAGCGATCACGGTCAATGCCGGAAAAACTTTCCTGGTCAAACTGGAGGGCAACCCCTCGACTGGCTACACCTGGGAGACGCAAGACCTCGACACGACCATCCTGGAACAGGTGGGCGAGGCCGCGTTCGAGAGCAGCAACCCCAGCCTGGTCGGTGCGGGCGGGACCTTGACCCTGACTTTCAAAGCCTTGAAGCCCGGCATCACCACCCTGACGCTTTTTTATCATCGTTCGTGGGAGGCAGACGTTCCGCCGGCTGAAACCTTCACCCTCCAGGTAACGGTGAAATAGCAGCTCTGGATGGGGCTTGGCCCCATCCAGAGCATACGAAAAAAATTGCGGAGGCAACGCGCCTCCGCATTCTGTATTTCTCTGCACAGCCATTCCACTGATTGCACCCCGTTTCTGCCTGTGGTAGACTTCCCCCGTTCTATTTCTACTGCTTCTTGCATAAATCTATGAACTTGCCTGTATCGAATGGCTCGAAAATTACAGGGTTTTGGGTCAGATATTTACGCAGTACTCTGCAAATGACGTGGCGCTGATGCTTACGCTGGTTGAAAAAACCTTGTTTGGGCTGGCTGTCGTCGCTACTCTGGTGGCGACTTATTCTACGGTAAAACGTTTGATCGGCATCATCGCAGGTGGGCAAGGCAGGCCAGATTAGAAATTGGTCCTCAAGCGGCTGGCTGGCGTACTGCCTAAAATCGCCACCTTCCAGCCGCTTTTTCGCTTTCGACCTTGACAAGCTTGTTCCACGCCCTGGTCGGCTGGGGATTCGGATTCTATCTTCTGGTCAACCTGTTAGACGTGGCGCGCGGCTATCTGCCCGGCTTCGAGATCTCAGGCATGGCAGGGAACGTTTACCGTCTGCTGGCGGACGTGCTCTCGGTGGGCGTGCTGGCCGGGATGATCTTCTTCCTCGTCCGCCGCTTCGTTTTCCGACCTGATAACCTGTCGACGCGCGAATCGACTCTGCTCCACCCGAAAGCGCGCGCTGGCATCCGGCGCGACTCGGCCTTCGTGGGCGGATTCATCCTGCTGCATGTCGGCTCACGTTTTTTAGGCGAATCCTTCGTCGTCGCGGCGCAGGATCACGCCAACGGGTGGCAGCCGGCTGCCTGTCCCGCCTGCCTGTACATGCGCAGGTTGCAAGTGCACCTGCCCCGCGAACTGCGCGGGGTGAACGGTTTTTGTCAGGGCGTACGCCTGTCCCCCGAAGGGGGATTGCGGGGTCCGTCGCGTAGCATCCCTCGCGAAGCATCCCCGCCGAAGGTCCCCGGAGGGGGAAGGGGGCGGAGCGCAGCGTAGGGGGCTGCCTGCCCCGGTTCTATCGGGGGAGCCGGTGTTAGGCAGCACTAAATACTATCTATGAATAATAGCTGTGCTCGAGTGGAATCCATTTGAGACCCATTTTCATTATTTGCATCTACACTATCCCTTGACATAGGACAGCTTTTCGCAGATGGAACCGTTCTTCACTTGGAATATATCGACTCCTCGGACATGTCCCTTTGTTTCTGCCGCATCTACCCAGTCGTATCTCCAGCGCATAATGCACCGAATACCAAAGCCAAAAACCTCCTCGATTTCGATGTGGGCATGGGACGACTCGCGGAAAAACTCCTGCCAAAACTGAGTTATTGCTTCCTTCCCCGAGTACACAGCGCCGTCGGGGGCTGGATCAGTGTTTTCGAAGACACAATCGTCGCTCATAAGCTGCATCAAACCTGCGACATCATGACGATTGAAGGCCTCATTGAACTTAAGGACGACGCGGACAGCTGATTCTAACCGTGCCATGCGGATTGGACTCATGTAGATAACACCTCCTTCAGTAGAAAGCCGATTAGCTGCCTAACGGTGAGCGTAAGCCCCGGCGTAATTTGCCGGGGTAGCAGCGGCTGGGTGGGCGTGGTTTCTGTTTGGGAGCAGGACTGCGTAGCGTGTCGAGGCGTAGAAAATGCTAGTAAATCGCGCAGACTCCCAACCGCCTGTCCTGCCTGCACCTGACGCAGGCACAGGTGGCGGGTTAGGCCAGGGAAAAATGCTTGCCTGCACCGTGCCGCCCTGGTCTGGCCGCCAGGACAGGCAGGTACAGGTGGCGGGCTAGGCCAGGGAAAAATGCTTGCCTGCACCTTGCCGCCCTGGTCTGGCCGCCAGGACAGGCAGGCACAGGTGAAAATGCAGCATAATCCCCACCGCTTGTCCTGAGCGCAGTGAAGGGTCCACTGCACCCATGCTGAAGGCGAGCGATCATTGTATACGGAAGAAGATTTACGTCCTGAGAACGCTTTGTTGGCAGTTACTCATTTCAAAATAAGTCATCCAAATTAGGACTGTGAATAGATGTTACCTGAATTCAAGAAAAAAATATTGGGCGAGTATGATTGTGTCAATTACGGCGCGGTGAACGTAATTATTGCAGTATAGTTCCAGGGGTCACCTCCCACTACTCCTTTTGAGTGGACTGTTATCTTGCCTGGCTTGTCGGTAACAATAACCACATTCCAAACTCGTACTGTACCAACCACAGGTTGGGAAAAATCAACTGATCCAAAGGCTTGGAGGTTGACGGGACGGCCTTCAATAACCATCTCATGGGTCTGCTCTGACCACAACTCATCTAAAGTTTTCCCGATGGAAGGGTCAGCAAAGATACCTTGAGAGACATTAACCTTTGTGCCCATAGGTTGTTCACAAGACTCTGTCTCAGTGCTGCTATCAAATGGGCAATGGAGTTTCGTTACGAAGATAACATCTTCGCCATCCCCTGTGGTGATGAGAAAATCGCCGATTTTATCCCCTGGATTAATCATCCCCTCGATACGTTGCGATGGTGTCTCGACAGGTTGCGGCGTTGCCGTTGTGCATGCGCCCAAGATAAAAACAAACAGCACAATGAGCGTTAGATAGACAGGTTTTTTTATGGTCATTCTCCTTTGTACAAGAGACGGATTTGACCGATGTTCGCTGTAATTATTCCGTCATACGACAGATAACACTTGTGACTAATCTCGCAAAGTCATTGTACAGAAAAATGAATGCAATTACAAGTTGTACTCTGGCGAAGCCGCCGAACGCCTGAGTGTAGCCGCCTGTGGGCCAGCAAGGTTAGATACATTACAATACATCTTCGATGGCAAGACTACTTTGAAAATCGCGGCGGCAGCAGGTCGGCTAGAAAGATTTGTTGGGCCACCCTTTGCCCAAGATGCTAAGGCTTTTGGTTTATCTTTAAACTTGTAAACTCTGCTAGTGATGGAAAGTCTTGAATTAGCCCTGTTTGTTCCACCAGCATGATATCCGCCTACTCACATATTACACAATCCGCTGCGGTATATTCGATGTAATGACATCATGCTTTCTAGCCGACTGATACCACTTATACACTCTTCCAAACCCATCACGGAGGCGAAAAAATATACCATTGACCCTCCTGTTGTGAGAGGCCGAACCTGAGTGTTTTTTCGTGCTTGCCAAATGATGATTCTTCCACGACCTCAACGGTCACATCTTTTATATCCGGGTTTCCTTGGAAATCCTGAACGACGATATTCTTGACCGTTGGGTATTTTATTTTAAAAGTTTCATAGTAATCGTACTTCGTTGAGGCCGATTCCTGCATGTCGGGCGACCATAAACTAACGAACTTGTCCTTGTCACTTGCGTTCACAGCATCGATGTAAGCACGGACAGTCAGCTCGGGACCGCTCGCGGAACCACAAGCGCTCAAAGCAAATGAGGCAACGGCAAGCAGTGTCATCAGGGCGATAGGTACTAATTTCTTCATGTTTCACCTCTCTATTCAATGAATTATTACGACAACCGCAAACTTCGTGCTCTCTCTAATGGTAACGAGCGGCCATTGCGGTAGGACTGTCAGTTACCCAACAGCCCCCGCACAGATCCCGGCGTGCGGAATTATCGCACCGGGCTCTTCAGAAGTACTCGCTTCCGCAAGGCTTAGGCCATTATGGGCGATGCACTCATCCTATTATATCGCTTGGGGCGTCGGACAATATGCGATTTCATGAGCCTAAATTGTTCAATCAGCTGCAGAAACCCAGCCCAATTGTAACTGTGTCGCTGACTGCGTTGGTTCAGGTATTTCATCAACATCCGCACGGCACAAAAGTAGAACTCTGACAGGCTGGAATAGTTACCATGTACTCCGAAGTAATTGTAGTACACTCGAAGCTTGGTATTCAACTGTTTGAACAACACCGGTAACCTCAAATGCCGGTTTTTCTTACACCATTCATTGAAGCGCTTCAGCGAGCTTCTCAGGTTCTTGCGTGCTGTGCGTCGCTTCACATGCGGCTTCCCTGCACGGTCTTTCCCCCAACGAAATTCAAAGCCCAGGAAGTCGAAACTGGCCTCGCCCGGTGTGATTATCGAGCTATATGGAATTATCCGCGTTTTCTCCGCTGACATTTCATTCTCTTCTATCTCGATTAAGAGAATTACTTCATTGTTGTTCGCGACTAGCACATCAACATCAGTCAATCGATTACTATTTGTTACTTTATCACCGAAGAATCCTTTTATGGCGGCAACCGATAGATTTTCCTGTTTATCTCCATGATCATACAAAACAGAATATTGCTCACTCATCCTAAGATTTTGAGTAAGCCACAAACCAAATTCTTCTGTCCTTTTTCCAGCTTTAGATTTCAACTAATCTCCATTTCTTTTGTGCGCACCAACGGTTTGCGTAAGCCCCGGCGTAATTTGCCGGAGTATCGGCGGCGGGGCGGGCTTGGATTCTGTTTGGGAGCAGAAAAAACTCGAAGCCAGCTTGTCCTAGCCGACAGGCCAGGGAAAAATGCTTGCCTGCACCTTGCCGCCCTGGTCTGGCCGCCAGGACAGGCAGGCACAGGTGAAAACCGCGCAGAATCCTACACGTCCACTGCACGCTTTGTCGGGCGCACTCACAGAACGCAAGCCTCGAAGCCTGAAAAAAGACGCCACCGCTGTACAAATTATACAGCCGATAGATGAAAAATATGCTCTGCAGTTAATATGCTCTGCAGTTAGTGATTGAAAACCTTTCCCTGTCACCCGCAATCGTTGCAAGAATTATTTCTTAAACAAATCCCTCCACAACGAAACCCCACCGACGCCCATCACCACAATCGCCATCGAATAAGCGATCAGCAATCCGGCCACGATCGCCCATTCCAAAATGCCCGGCTCTACATCTCCGAATGCCATCAGGACGGCGATCGATCCAGCCGCGATGCCGAGCCCCCAGGCGATGATCCCCTGACGTGACTTGGCGCGGATCGCTGCCCAGAGGAGCAAGGCTCCGCCGACGAAGGCTAAGATCCCCAGCTCCGCGGGCATGAGATAGTCAAAGCGATAGATACCGTCCATGCCCAGGGAAACAAATCCAAAGACAACCGGCGCGAGGATCGGAATCCACACCAGCACTGTCCCAACGATGGCGAGAATTTTCGAGAGCGTGTCTTTCTTTTCCATGGCGAACCTCCTTTGACCTCGATATCATTATGACACAAATTGCCTGTATGGGTACGGTGGAATCAAACCGGGATGGTTCGTTACCATCCCGGTTTGATTATTGTTAAGTATGTGGAATTAGCGCCAGGCTCCCAGAATTGCGCCCAACGGAATGGCTTCGCGACATCGTACCCGCGAAGTACCCGCGAAGTACCCGGAGGGTGAAGGGTGTAGGGTAAGCACCCCTCGCGTAGCATCCCCGCCGAAGGTCCCCGCCGAAGGCCCCCGTAAGGGGGTAGGGGGAAGGGGGCGGAGCGGAGCGTAGGGGGCTGCGGCAGCGGCGGGACGGGCGGGACTCCTTCTCGATTATCGCGCAATTCTGGCAAAGCTTGCCCTGAGCTTGTCGAAGGGCGCGCCTGCGCACGAGCGGCGCAGACGGCTATTCTTTCTTGTCTTTTGCCAGTCTGGGCAGGGCGCGTAAGTCGTGAACCATGTGCCTGCCTTACACGCTCTAAGCCACTGACGCTTCTGCTGCGGGTCCTTTTTGCGAAGCTTTCCCGGTCAGGTAAGCCAGCACTGCGCCCACCGCGAACAGAACGATGTTCAGGATGAAGGGTAGGCCCTTATTGACTCCGGAGAGCGTCCCGGCAATCCAGCCGAACGGCGAAGTGAGCAGAATAATGCCCACGTACAGGATTGACTGGATGCGGGCGCGCTCCTTTGGGTCAATCGTCAGCACGATCATCTGGTCCACGAGCGGGCTGACAGCGGCAAAGCAACACGCTTCCAGGAATACGCTGAGGATAAGAAAGAAATAGCCCTGGTCTGGTGCTGTGATCAGCAACAACTGGCTGAGAACAAAACCGAGGAAGCCAAGCACCAGTGGCAGCTTGAAGTGCATTTTGCTGATGCGCGGCATCACCACGAAAAAGAAGAGCAGCATGATGGCTGATTTGACAAATGGAAAGATAGCCAGATTCTGGGCCGGGATGTGCAGCTTCTCGGTCACAATGATTGACCAGAAGCTCCCGCTGATCATTGAGGAAATGCTGAGTACCAGCATGATCCCGGCGGTATAGAGCGTCTGCGGTGTGTTGAGCAGGGTGCGTAAAACGCCTTTATACTCGCCCAGCACGCTAATGACGCTCTGATGGCGCGTCTCATGCAGGCGGACCTGACCCTGCCCGGTCTCCTGCGTCATCTGGTAGGTGGCTACTGCTTTCAGTGTAAACATGACTGCTGCAAAGATGTATAACCCTCGCATGGTCGGCACGAGCGAAAAAACGCCGATCAATGCTCCCGCCAGCGGCGCGATAAAGCCGACCATAATATTTGCAATATATATCCAGGTGTAAATATCTACCAACTGGCTTTGGTCGGCGTCTTCCACCAGCAGGCAGGTCCATGAATTATGGACGATACGCCAGACACTGTTGACGATGCCCGCCGCCAGGAAATACCAGAAGTTTTGAGCCAGGGCTGAAATCAGCGCTGGAACGCTCCATGAAAGAATATCAAAGATCAGGGTTGTGCGTCTGCGTCCCAGTTTGTCGGTGACCACGCCGCTCAACAGTGCCAGGACGATCTGAAAGCCCCAACTGATGCTGACAATCAGTCCGATTTGTTTATCAGACAGGCCGAGGGCCAGCATATAAATTGAAACATACGGAGCATACAGGTTGAAAGGGATGGCCCATAATGGTTCGGTATAGACACAACCGCGTGGGTTCCCGCGCAGGCACTTCAGGGTGGTGATTAACGAGTGATTATTCAAGCAGGTAAGCTCCTGGCTGCCTAACGGATTGGCTTCGCGACATCGTACCCGCGAAGTACCCGCGAAGTACCCGCCGAAGGTCCCCGCAGGGGGTAGGGTGAAGGGTGTAGGGTAAGCACCCCTCGCGTAGCATCCCCGCCGAAGGTCCCCGTAGGGGGAAGGGGGCGAAGCATAGCGTAGGGGGCTGCCTACCCCGGTTCTATCGGGGGAGCCGGTGTTAGGCGGCGATTACATTTGCGTATCATCCTGAAAAGTTACAGTCGCCTAGCCTACTTACCAGCCTGGAGACCCTTTAGATAATCTATCTGACCGCTATGATGAGCTTCGTGAGCTGGCCCAGCAGAAAGAATCAGTTCTAGCAATGTGCATCTCTCCTCTGACACTGGAGTCTTGAGCAAGTCGGCCTCCGCTACCTGTTCAAGCGCCAACTTCAGCCGACCATGAGTGTCTTTGAGCCGAGCCAGTGAGGCTTGCCACATCGCTTCATCACCGGATGGCTCGACCCATGCTGGCGAAGTAGCATGCCCGTGCTTCAGCATCTCTATCTGCCACTCCTTGGATGCGATTAAGTGTTCCACAATCTGCCAAATTGAATTCTGCGTCGGTATCGGTTTCCAGAGAGCTTGTGCGACCGACACGCCAGCGACGGCCTCCAATACTGCTGAATAGTCGCCATTTGGCCCTTCAAACACACTATTGAAGTGTGCGATTAGTGCATGAACTAGTGGATTTGGCATCTAAAAATTTCCTCCGTTTACCTTGGACTTGCGAGCCACCTAATGGTTTGGCTTCGCGCAGCACCCCCGCGCAGTACCCGCCGAAGGTCCCCGCCGAAGGTCCCCGCAGGGGGCAGGGTGAAGGGTGAAGGGGGCGGAGCGCAGCGTAGGGCGCAGCCGGCTGCCTGCCTGCACCCAGTTCTTCCGGGTGTCCCGCCTGCACCCGTAGGTGTGTAAGGGGTAGGGTCGGGTGGGGTTCGCTCCTCCCCCCTTGGGGGGAGGTCGGGAGGGGGTCCACTCCTACCGCTGCCTTGCGCCTCGTGGCCTCAAGCCACAGAGCGCCATGCCGACTGCGAAGCGTCCCCGCGAAGTACCCGAAGGGCGGAGCGGAGCGAAGGGGAAGACGTTGGCCTTCGGCGCTTCCCCGGTTCTTTCGGGGGAGCCGGTGTTAGGTGGCTTCATGCGTTAAGCGGCTATTGATATTTGACGGGGTCGAACTTCATGCTCTAACCGGTCTCCCAAATTATCCATTGCTACATCTAAATCATATTCTGCCTGAAGACCAAGCCAGAACTGCGCTGAGACACCAAAATAACGCGACAAACGCAATGCTGTATCAGCTGTGACACTGCGCGTACCAAGAACGATTTCATTGATACGACGTGCATCAACGCTGATTTCGATGGCAAGCCGGTTTTGACTCAAATGCAGCGGCTTGATGAACTCTTCAAGTAAAACTTCCCCTGGATGAACGGGATGCAATTTTCCAGCCATAGTTATTCCTACCTTTAGTGGTAATCCACTATCTCAACATTATGGGCGTCACTTCCTTGCCACTCAAAACAGATACGCCACTGGTCATTGATACGGATGCTCCATTGACCTGCTCTATCACCGCTGAGCTTTTCCAGCCATTTGGCGGGAGGAACGCGCAAATCATTGATGGAGATGGCATTGTTAATCATGCGTAATTTCCGCAAGGCGACTTGCTGAATCTCATGCGGTAATTTGCGAGAAGGCTGGCGCTGATAAATCTTTTGAGTCTGGTCGTCTTTGAAGGTTTTTATCACGGCATTATTATATAGCGCGACGCACCATACGTCAACCACCCAAAAGCCGATTTTTCATTACTCATTGTGCGAGGGGCCAGCCAACGGATTGGCTTCGCGACATCGTACCCGCGAAGTACCCGCCGAAGGCCCCCTTTAGGGGGAAGAGCCGGGTGGGATCCATCGCGAAGCATCCCCGGAGCGTAGCGTAGGGGGCTCCTCCCCCCCTGGGGGGAGGTCGGGAGGGGGTCCACTCCTACCGCTGCCTTGCGCGCTCGTGGCCTCAAGCCACATAGCGCCATGTCGAAGGCGTTGGCCTTCGGCGCTTCCCCAGTTCTATCGGGGGAGCCGGTGTTGTACGGATCAGTATTATGACCTAGCACTATCTCATTGCTGCTAATGCTCCAAATGCATTAGTGAGACTGTGCGCTAACCATCCAGGCAAGATACTATTCGAGCGATACCGCAACCATCCAAGTAGCCAACCCGCAATTAGCTGTACGATGATGATAGGCCACAAACTTTGGCTAACTAGAAGCAGGAGCAGGTGTGGCAAGAGAAAAACCAATGCCTGTATTGTGTTGCCAATTGCAAAGCCAAGTCGCCGAACCAACCAGCCACCCAGAAATCCACGAAAGAATATCTCTTCTCCAAGAGCAACGTAAATAGCCTCTCGCAACCATACCAAAAGGAAAGAAGATAAACTTAACGTCCAACCCGTGTAGTCACTAATGTTGATATTGGGGTCATGCAAGACTTCCGAAGGAACTGCTTGGAAAGCTAACCATCCCAGCCCTCCTACGAGAATGATCACACCCAAGCTCCATAGAAAGTAGATAGGTCGGCCACCTTGCCAGCCGATTTTCTCAAAAACCTCCTTCCATTTCTTCCCACGCCGTTTGCGCACAGCAACATAGATTAGAGATGGAATACTGAGCACAATGAGTTGTAGTGGCAAGTCCATCATTTACCTCCAGAATGAATTAGCTCTCTCGTAAATGGCTCTGCTCTGTTAGCAACGAGCCGCCTAACGGTTTGGCTTCGCGAAGCACCCCCGGAGCGCAGCGAAGGGGGCTGCGGCAGCGGTGGACTCTCCCTCTCCATTTTCGAAGAAAATGGGGAGGGTGGCCCATAGGGTCGGGTGGGGTCCGTCGCGAAGCATCCCTCGCGCAGCATACCCGTAGGGTGCGGAGCACAGCGTAGGGGGCTGCCTGCCCCGGTTCTATCGGGGGAGCCGGTGTTAGCCCGCTTACTTGGATAAGGAAGATGCACACTAATCCCTAGTAAGGCACCCACGAGCCTACACATGTCAACCACTTTTCTTGCCTTCATCTGTACACTTATTCCGTTTGTATCTGGCGGCATCCATTCAGCTCCTTATTCTTGTCTGCGCCATTCTATAAGCACATCCGTCGGCAAGAGGGCCATGCCTGCCGGTGTCATTTTGCGCTCACGAAGCATTCTTTGTGCACGTTCCTTATTGTACTTTGACCATCCACTTTGCTTGCGTCGCGGACTAAAGCGACGGACAAATCGCTCCTTGTCCATTGGGCTCACTTGGCTGTCAATCTACCCATAGCATATTGCCTCTTCTACTGCGTCGTTGTAGGAGATATTTGGCTTGCTAGTAGACTTGTAATAGAAAATCAGCCAGATTTCTTCCTTTCGACCACGATATCGGGCAAGCCACTTTCTGAAGTCCTTACGCGTCACCGCATACAGAGTTTCGCCGATTTTCATTTCCAATGCCAAGTGCGGGCGAACGGTTTGGCTTCGCGAAGCACCCCCGGAGGGGGCAGGACGGCATCGGCGGGCTCTCCCTCTCCATTTTCGAAGAAAATGGGGAGTGTGGCCCGCCGAAGGCCCCCGAAGGGGGTAGGGTCGGGAGGGGATCCGTCGCGGAGCATCCCCGGAGAGTAAGGTGGTCTTATATATAGAGCAGTTATTGGTTGGATTTCAATCTTACCTGAAGGTTTACTCGTCTAAAGCAAAATAAAGAGCAATCCAAACACATAAAGAAAACCTACAAGAAATATATACGTAATGATGTCCCCGTTTATTCTTGGAATTTTTATTGCTTGGAAACCGCTTACAAAAGTGAAAATTATGCTACCGACAATGAACAGCCATCCTACAAATATCATGAAACTTCTATCACTTACTAACGAAGAAACCGTGTCTAAAGAAGAAGGAGGTTCTCCACAAAACTCTCTTTCGAAAACATTTCCGGTCGACAAGTATTGATATTCGCCATAGGTAATATCTTTGTCACAACCGGTTGTTATGACTTTTATTGTATGATACATTACCCCTCTTGGTAGAAATAATAATCCGATCTGACCAGCAAGGGTGGCTATAACAATGATTAGAACAAGTAATCTCCGCATGATTTGCCTTTTCTTATTTCATATTTTATTCTTATATCACTCAAGTAGACTCATATCAGAAAAATACAGTAACCACTTGAAGGTTGTGACAGGAACCTCCGCTAGAATAGTCTTTTTGGTTACTCCATGAAGGTCAACGTTTGGTGAATTAACGAGCTGCCATACACGCGTTTTTGTGAATCTCATAATGCCTCATGGACAACTCGCTTCAACCCTAATGGAATAGGCTTTTATATGGCATGGTTTATATTTCGCTGCTTATTATGCATGGCGCCTACCTGAGCGGGTATAGGCTAAAGTTCGTCGATTGAGAGGGGGTTATCTCCATATTTTCATGAGATATGGAAGCCGCCCGGCAGGTGCGGCCGGTAAAACTCCCTAATGGACTGGCGGCGAGGCTTGTGCATTGCCTGCTGTGATGCCCCCGCCCCCTGTAACAGTTTGATTATACTCCTTTCGCCATTCCCGTTAATATAAAGAATTTCTCCCCTCGATCTGGCATCAGGTCATTCGTTGTCACCTACCCTTTGCACTGATAGCACATTTGTGCTATTATTTTCCCAAGCAGGGGAAAGTTGTTCATCTTGTACATTTTTTATTTGTCGCCCTCCACCCCCATCCCGTCCCCCCTCGCTATCGCTAACGCTAAATTCGAGTCTTGCCCCTCTCGCAATACTCAGGTTTTGTTCCTCTTTGTTTTTCTAAATACAAGCGCGGATTTAGCCCCGCCGGGCATTCCTTATCTTACCGATCACCTGTGGCTCCTCATCACTGCATCCTTTACCCTCGCGCCTGTGGAATGGTCATCCAACGGGGACTCTTTCGTTTTATAATTCAGCCTGGAGGCAGCCATGACCCTTTCTGAACGCGTGAAAAAACTCCGCCAGCAATCCCTCGACGCCGAGGAGACCCTCTCCACCGAGCGCGCCGAATTGATGACGGAATTCTATGCGCAGCACCTACTCTGCAAGCAGGATATGAGCCTGGTTTCCGCGCCGGTGCGCCGCGCCCTGGCTTTCCAGTACTTGATGGAACACAAAATGATCTACATCGGCGAAGGCGAGCTCATCGTCGGCGAGAAAGGCCCGGCCCCCAAAGCTACACCAACTTATCCGGAACTATGCTGCCACAGCCTGCAAGACCTGGACATCCTTAACTCGCGCGAAAAAATCCCCTTTGCTGTCAGCCCACAGGCGCGGCAGGTTTACCAGGAGGTGATCATCCCGTTCTGGCAGGGCAAGTCCATGCGCGACCTGCTCTTCCAGGAGATGACCGGCGAGTGGAAAGCCGCCTACGAGGCCGGCATCTTCACCGAGTTCATGGAACAGCGCGCCCCGGGTCACACCGTGCTGGACGACAAGATCTACCGAAAGGGCATGTTGGATTTCAAGGCAGAGGTTCAGCATAGCCTCCAGGAACTGGATTATCTCCACGACCCGCAGGCCTACGCTAAAGAACAGGAATTGCAGGCCATGTCCATCTGCGCCGAGGCGCTGATCCGCTTTGCGCAGCGTCACGCAGACCTGGCGCGGGCGTCCGCAAAACGAGAGGCCGACCCACAGCGCAAGGCCGAGCTGGAGCGCATCGCCGAGATCTGCACCTACGTCCCGGCGCACGCCCCGCGCGACTTCTGGGAGGCGCTGCAATATTACTGGTTCGTCCACCTGGGCGTGACGACCGAACTCAACACCTGGGACGCCTTTTGCCCCGGCCACCTCGACCGCCACCTGCTGCCATTCTACCAAAAAGGCATGCAGACTTCGGAAGTCTCAGAAGACTTCCGAAGTCTCGCCGAAGAGCTGCTGCAATGCTTCTGGATCAAGTTCAACAACCAGCCCGCCCCGCCCAAAGTCGGTGTGACCGCCGCCGAGAGCAGCACCTACACCGACTTCGCCCAGATCAACCTCGGCGGGTTGATGGCCGACGGCTCGGACGGCGTCAACGAGGTCACCTACCTGCTGCTGGACGTGATCGAGGAGATGCGCCTCTTGCAGCCCAGCTCTTCGATCCAGGTCAGCAAGAAGAACCCCGACCGCTTCGTCAAGCGCGCTGCCAGGATCATCCGCACCGGCTTCGGACAGCCTTCGGTTTTCAACGCCGATCTGATCGTCCAGGAGCTGGTGCGTATGGGCAAATCCGTCGCGGATGCCCGCAGCGGCGGCTCATCCGGCTGCGTGGAAGTCGGCGCGTTCGGCAAAGAAGCCTACATCCTGACCGGTTACTTCAACATGCCCAAGGTCCTGGAGCTTACCCTGCACAATGGCCTGGATCCCCGCACGGGGAGCAAGATCGGCCTGGAGACGGGCGATCCGGCCACGTTCGAATCCTTCGAGGAATTCTTCGCCGCCTACGAAAAGCAACTGCGCTATTTCATTGACATCAAGGTGCGCGGCAACAACGTCATCGAGCGGCTGTACGCGGCCTACATGCCCGCCCCGTTCCTCTCGCTGCTGATTGACGACTGCATCCTCACCGGCAAAGATTATCACGACGGCGGGGCGCGCTACAACAGCACTTACATCCAGGGCGTGGGCCTCGGAACGCTCACGGATGCCATGACCGCCATCAAGTACCACGTCTTCGACCAAAAGACGTTGAAGATGGACGCGCTGCTCGCCATGCTGACTGCTGACTTCGAGGGCCACGAGCGCGAGCGCCAGAGGCTGCTGAACAAGACGCCCCGCTACGGCAACGACGATGATTACGCCGACAGCGTGATGGTAGACCTGTTCAACGCCTACTTCGATGCCATTGACGGGCGTCCGAACACCAAAGGGGGCGCGTACCGCGTCAACCTACTGCCGACCACCGTCCACGTCTACTTTGGCTCGGTCATCGGCGCGACGCCTGACGGACGCCGCGCCTGGTCGCCGTTATCGGAGGGCGTTTCCCCGGTCCAGGGCGCGGACCGTCACGGCCCGACCGCGGTGCTCAGGTCCGTCGCCAAGATGGATCACATCCGCACCGGAGGCACGCTGCTCAACCAGAAGTTCACGCCCCAGTTGCTCAAAGACGAGGAGGGGCTGGATAAGTTAGTAGGGTTGATCCGCACCTACTTCAAGTTGGACGGTCATCACGTCCAGTTCAACGTGGTGGACGCGGCCACGCTGCGGGCTGCGCAGCAGAACCCGGCGCAACACCGCGACCTGATCGTGCGCGTGGCCGGTTACAGCGACTACTTCTGCGACCTCAGCCAGGCGCTGCAAGATGAGATCATCGCCCGCACAGAACACCAGGGATTCTGAGCAGCACAGTCTCTTGAACTAGAGTAAGAAATCCACATGAGCCTCGAAATCCAACAGATCATCAACAGCAGTTTTGGTGTAAGCCTGGTATCAGCCCTGGGACGTGTAATCCCGCCGTGGCTCGGCCTTCGCCTGTCCGACTTCGTGGCAGAACGGATTTCCGCTCAACGAAATTCAAAGATGGTGCAGGCTGTGCGCGCCAATCAATGGGTCATCAGCGGCGAAAAGTTGGAGAAGGCTGCATTGGATGAGGCCGTCCGCGTGACTTTCCGAAATGCGGCTCGTTCGATATTCGATCTATATCACTATATCCACGATGCAGCAGCGACAGACCGGTTGATCGTGATAGATCAAAGTATACAACAGTTGTTCGAGCGCCGGGAATTCGGCCAGCGCGGGCTGGTGGTGGCTGGGCTGCATATCAGCAACTTCGATTTCGTCCTGCAAGCGCTACACCTGCGCGGGCTTCGACCAATGGTGTTGACTATCCCCGATCCGGGCGGTGGGCGGCGCGTTGAGTTTGAGATGCGCAAGAGGACCGGCATGAACCTGATGCCAGTCTCGGTCATTACGCTGCGGCAGGCGATAAAGCACCTCCAGGGGGGTGGGGTGGTTCTGACCGGTATTGATCGTCCAATCCCCGACGCCAAGTACCGCCCGCGTTTCTTTGGCCGGCCGGCTTCACTCCCCACTCATCATGTCTACCTGGCGACAAAAGCTCATGTTCCAGTGATGATCATGGTCACAGACCTGCAACCAAATGGGAGGTACACTGTTATAACATCAAAACCAATCGAGATGGAATCCCACCCAGATCGGCAAGTGGAAATGTTGCGAAACGCCGAGAAGGTTTTGAGCATAGCAGAGACTTTTATCCGAAAGGTTCCACATCATTGGATAATCTCCTTGCCGGTATGGCCTGAAGCCTTGGAGCAAGTTCCGGATTGAGAAGCCAGGTCGCTCAGGAGGTATAACATGGCAGAAATAAAGAAACACCGAAGGGTAAATGACATCCTGCTCGGTCCGCTGGAGAGACCCGCGTTGAAATGGCTGGCGGTACACTTACCGACCTGGGTAAGTCCCGATATTTGCACTGCCATCGGCGTGTTGGGAGCGGTTGTCATTATGCTCAGCTATGGGTTGAGCAGATTCAACAACAACTTCCTATGGCTGGCCTCGTTGGGTTTCGTCATCAACTGGTTCGGCGATAGCCTGGATGGCACACTGGCCCGCTATCGGCACATCGAGCGACCTATCTACGGCTTTTTCATAGACCACGTAACGGATGCGGTCAGCCAGGTGATGATCTTTCTGGGGCTGGGATTCACCCATTACATCCGCTTCGAAGTCGCCTGCCTGACCCTCATCGCCTACCTGCTCTTATCGGTGCTTGTCTACGTGCGCACCTGCGTGGTCGGAGAGTTCAAGATATCGTACGGCAAGCTGGGGCCGACCGAAATCCGCGTCCTGGCGATTCTATTGAACACCGTTATGTACTTCGCCGGCAAGCGCACCATCGTCTTGATGAGCGGATTTACCGGACCACTGGCCATCAGCGTCTATGACTTGTTCGTCGCCGCGATTGCCCTGCTGCTGCTGGGATTCTTTATCCTGACGGCTACGCAGGAAACGATCAGGCTGATCAAAGCGAACAAATAGGAAAGTTATGTGAGGTGTGAGATGATCTTCCACATTGGATTGGAAAACAACAACGAAGGCATTCGCTCCATCGCCTGGGCACTGGAGCATCCCGGATGTTTTGCCTACGGCGCGGATGGCGACTCCTCCCTGGCGGCCTTTTCCGTCGCATTGCCCAATTACGAGACCTGGATTTCTAAACACGAATCGCAGCCCTGGCTGAGCATTGACACGATCGAGCTTCATCTCGAAGACACCTGGACAGATTACAACATCAACGAAGCCTTCGACCGCGACGAGAAAAGCGACTATTACATGGTGGACGCCTGGTTCCAGCATGACTGGAAGCCGCTTACTGCGACGGATATCGAGCACGGCTTGAAACTGCTCGCCTGGACCCGCGAAGACTTGCTGAAAACCATCGAAGGTTTGGACGCCAAGAAACTCGATCAAACCTATCCCAACGAACGTTGGAGCATCGCCGGCATCTTGAAACACATCGGCGGGGCGGAATGTTGGTATCTCGACCGGCTGGGGATGGCCCTCCCGCGCGAGCAGATTCCCAATGAGCCGTTTGCGCGGCTGAAATTATCGCGGGCGCGGCTGAATGAAGTCCTGCTGACGCTCGAAGGCTCGAAACAGGTTGTCGGCGTGGACGGAGAGTTCTGGAGTCCACGCAAGATGCTGCGCCGGGCGCTGTGGCATGAACGGGATCACATTGAGCATATACGGAAACTGTTATAAGGCACATCCCGTGCAACCTCATCTGCTCGTATTGCAACTGCGTTTTGCCCGCAGCGAGTTCGTCCGCTGCCTGGAGGTCGTTTCCGCAGAAGACGCCGTCCGCCAGAAACTGGTACATGCAGGTGTTACCGAATTCGTGGGAGATATCTATACAGCAGTTTACTGGCCGGAAGACCACTAACAGAACAAATCATCCAATGCTCACAAAACTGCTCACATCGACAAAAAACGACGCCCTCCGCCGGACGTTCGGTTACTATTCCCTTTTCATCTGCTTGGGCCTGGACGCGTCTATCCTCGGGCCGACTCTGCCATCCCTGGCCGACCAAACCCTTTCCCGCCTGGGACAAATGGGATTGCTGTTCCTGGCCGGGGCAATTGGCTACACCCTGGGGACATGGATCAGTGGGCGGGTTTTTGACCGGCTGCGGGGGCATCCGGTGATGGGCATTGCACAACTATTCGTGGCCGTGATGATATTTGTCATTCCGTTCACACCTCTGTTCTGGCTGTTGCTGGTCATCTTGGCCTGCAAGGGCTTTGCCAATGGCTTTATCAACACCGGAGCAAACACCTTACTCGTCTGGACGCATGGCGAGAAAGTCGGACCGTTCATGAATGGGCTGCACTTTTCCTTTGGCCTGGGAGCTTTCCTGGCGCCCTTCCTCGTCGCACAGGTAGTAGACGTGGCAGGCGGCTACCGCTGGGCGTACTGGGCGTTGGCCGCCTTTGCGACGCTGGTTGGCCTGCGCCTGTTGACCCTGTCGGGTAGTCCCCAGCCCACTCACACGCGCGACGGTGAAACGGTCCGGACCGCCCGCGGCCCGATCTCCTATCCACTTGTGATTGCAGCAACGCTGTTCCTGTTCTTCTACGTCGGCGCGGAGATCACCTTCGGCGGATGGGTCTATACGTACGCGGTCACGCTCAACCTCGCCAGCGCAACCGGGGCAGCCTACCTGACCTCGGCATTCTGGCTGGCGTTCACCTTCGGCCGGCTAATCTCCATCCCGGCAGCGACCCGCTTTACACCGAAACAGGTTATCCTCGCAGCTTTGTCCGGCTGCCTGACCATTCTGGCGCTGGGGATCATCTTTTCAGGCTCGAGCGCAGTCCTATGGGTAATGGCGCTCGGGCTGGGCTTCTGCATGGCCCCCGTCTGGCCAACCGGCTTCACCCTGGCCGGGCAGTCCATCAACCTGACCGGCAAGATCACCGGCGTGATCTTGCTGGGAGATAGTTTTGGCGGTATGGTCCTACCGACCTTGGTAGGCCAGGTCATCGAAGGCAGCGGTCCACGCGCCATGGTCTACCTGGTTTTCGGCAGCCTGGTGTTGAATTTGCTGGCTTTCACCGGCATGTTACGCCTGCGCCCGGTCAAACCACAGCCCGAGTCGTAAGGAGAAAATATGCCCGACTGGTTGGAGAAAGCCATATTCTACGAGATCTACCCGCAGTCGTTCTTTGATTCCAACGGAGACGGCATCGGCGACCTACTAGGCGTCCTACAAAAGCTGGAGTGTTTGCAATATCTGGGCGTCAACGCCGTCTGGCTCAACCCGTGCTCAACTGCCGCACGCGCGACTTGCTGAAGCAGAACGGTCCGAGCCTGACGTTTTTACCGTCGGAGGATGTGAGTCAGTGGCCCGAGTATTTGAGGTGGAAGATAGAGCGCGGGGATGTGGCGAGGGAAGAGGATGAGATGGATGTTTAGCTTGAAAATTGATATACTATACAAAATCCACACAAATTAATACACTATGGCAAAAATATATATTTCATCCACCTACAACGACTTAATAGACTATCGTGATACTGTCTACAAATCATTACGCAAGATGGGGCATAATGTGATTGCAATGGAAGATTACGTTGCTAGTGATGACAGACCTGTTGATAAATGCCTATCAGACGTACAACGTTGTGATATGTATGTAGGGATATTTGCATGGAGATACGGATTTATCCCCAAAGGCGATAGTGCTTCAATTACAGAGCAAGAATATAAGCATGCAAAAAAGTATAACATTCCCTGTCTAATTTTCCTGCTTGATGAAAAAACACCTTGGCCGCCTAATTTTATAGATTCTCATACAGGTGATGGAAATAACGGCGAGCTTATTAATTCGCTAAGAAACAACCTAAAAGACGAAAGCGTATTATCTTTTTTTGATGAAAAAACAGATTTAGCTGTTAAGGCTGCAATTGCAGTTTACCGACACGAGAGAGAAAAAGGGTTTGAAAAAAAGCCGCCGCTTTGGGAGTATTTACTCACAATTGATTTGCTCAAACTCGGCTTAGGAAACATTGATAAACAATACTCTGAACTGAAACGCGGTCTTATTTATCGGCCATACAAAACTATAAACAATCTTGAAATCCTTGAATGGATTCGTCAGAAATTGGACGACCTAGTTGCATTGATAACTCTGTTAAGAATTTCCGCTACAGAAGAGTTAATGAATGCTTGGGGAGAACCAGGGCAGCCAGGTGATGAAGAAAAAATCCGTGATGCAACCACCAAAATACTTAATGGTTGCAAAGGTCTCTTGGAATGGGAAATTGATTTAGCCTTCACTCGGTTTCCAAATGGTTTTGAAAAAACAAAAAAGATGATGCAAGGCTGGACTTACGAATATATTGTAGTCATTATGCAACTCCACAAGCAAATAGAAAACATTATTAGTATTCCAGATGCCGAGGGAAGATTTGAAGTAAACATCGTTTTTGAAGCACCTAAAAATATTGAGGAAATTGTTCCTGAAGTGCAAAAAGTTCTGGGTACATAGATAAGGCTTAATATGAAAAAAAAAGATGTAATTCTGCAGAATATAAACATAGAGACAATTGAAGATAATTTGCATGACATAGTCAATTGGTTGCATTCAGGAATTATATTGCCATTGGAAGCTATGAATGAATGGCTCAAACAAGGCGATTATGAAAAAATAAGTGAAGCATTTCCCAGCCTAATTCTTCAATCACATAGTATCTTAAACGAAATAAAGGATATTCAGGCAAATATCCTAGAAGACAGAAAGTACAAAGCTGACAACTTTCCGATTGCTCTCAAGCAGTTGACTAAAATTTGGTGTAAACGTGCAGGGCTGCAAAATGACAGAACAATAAAAGTATATTGTCCGAAGAAGTTTCAGTCACCCAAATTAATAAAAGAATCATTACTTGCTATTGCGGACGAGACCATTTCCAACGCCATAAAATATTCTGGCATAATAAATCATCCCGAAACAAAAATCAGCGTAAATGTTACAACAAAAAATAAATATTTAACATTAGAAGTTCGAGATAATGGCCAAGGTGCCGATAAAATAGTAGAAGGATATGGGATAAAAAAGATTAAACGAATAATTTCCGAGCTTAACCTTTCAGGAATAATTTCGACACTTGAAATTACTACATCAACTTGTAATGGCTTTGCGTTAAAAGTGAACGTTGAGTTAAAAAACTTATACAAAATCCGAAAACGAGATAAAAAACTATGATGAGTCCAAAGGGGAAAATAACTGTTATTCTTGCAGATGATACTCTTATTGCCCGAGAGGGATGGAAGAAGATATTAGAGACATCTGAAGAAATTAAAGTTATTGGAGAAGCAAAAACAGCCAGCCAGGCAACAAAAATTGCGGCAGAGCTAAAACCACAAGTTATACTGATGGACTTACTGTGGTTTGGAGACGATACTGCTGGGTGGAGGGCAATAAAAGAAATAAAAATGGCTTCTCCAGAAATAAAAGTTATAGCTGTGACGGCTTATGAACGCCTAATTAGAGATGCCCGTTTAGCTGGAGCGGACTCGGCATTAGAAAAAACCTTCACACGCGAACAGCTTCTAAATGAGATTCGCGAGCAATCTTCTCGACCCAATGATATTTCATCCAATTTTCTTACTCCTCAGCCTGAGATTATTACCGATAGAGAACGCCAAGTCCTGAAATTAATGGGAGAAGGACATAGTGATAAAGAAATCGCTCAACTGCTTGGTATTGCCCAAACGACCGCAAAAAATCATGTAAAAAGAATTCTGGAAAAATTGAATGCAAAAAACCGCGTTCAAGCAGTTTCTGTAGCACGAACGATAGGTTTGATGTAATAAATTATTGGTTTCAGAAAGAACTTGCGACTACGCGGCTGTCAACGGGTTTTAGACAACGGCTGCCGTTTGGCTGTGCGAGTGTCCACGCGGGGGACGGGGAAAGTGAACTCGCGTCTTCCAAGTCCACGGGCAATGCTGGCGGGAAAAGAAAACCCCTCGTCCGGGTGGACGAGGGGCGCCGTGATGTTTGGATTTTATTCCGGACCTTATCTGCCCGGACCACGTTCCACGCGCGGTTTGGCAACGTTGACTTTGATCACGTTCCCGGCCAGGGAATAGGCGTTGAACATGCTGATGGCCTTATCAGCGTCTGCCTGGGTGGTCATGGTAACAAAGGCAAAGCCCTTGGACAGGCCGCTAAAACGGTCTTTGACCAGGTCAACGATGGTGACTTCCCCGGCTTGTTCGAACAGGGCCTTGATTTCGGCCTCAGTGGTTGCCTTGGCCAGGTTTCCTACATAAATTCTGATTTCCATTTTTTACTGCTTTCTCCGGCTCGGCCGGTGATAGAGATGACCGCCAGCCCATAATAAGTGGGTCGACGGCCAAGGTACGACAGAGATCCAATTATTTAACTACGCTTTGAGTGTAACACACTTTCCACTCGTAGATGGGGGCAGTTTGGTTTCGGGGAGTGGCTAATATTATGTGCCAATTCTCTCCGCCCGATGGTGCCCTAAAGGATTCGGCGGAACCGTCGTCCTTATAGCAAAAGGACGCTACCCCAAAAGGTGCTTCGCGAAAGCGCCCTGTTTTAGCCCGGCGGGGGCGGCGCGGGGGACCTTGCGTCCATGCGGCTGTCAACGGATTTTGTCACCCCACCACACAGTTCTGCGTTCGGTGAAGGGAAGAACGGCGGGGCAGGTGGATGACGTTTGGTTGTGCGAGTGTCCGCGCCCCTCTCTAGCCCCTTCGCGAAGCACCTGTGGGCTCCCAATGGGAGAGGGGGATGTACGGGGGAATTTGCATCCTAAGCGACAGGCTAGTGCTTGTGGGTGTGCGTCCGCGAAGACTTGCGCGCCGCGCGCTTTTGTGCTGGTTGATAACAAAAAATTCCCCGAGACTCACATCTCGGGGAATTTTTGGACAATCAGTGGGATTAGCTGTTGACGACTACCACATTGCTGGCTTGCGGACCCTTGGGGCCCTGCTCAACCGCGAATTCGACCTTCTGGCCTTCTTCGAGGTTCTTGAAACCATCGCCCTGAATGGCAGAGAAGTGGACGAAAACATCCGCTCCGCCTTCGCGAGCAAGAAAGCCGTAGCCTTTGCCCCCATTGAACCATTTGACTGTGCCGGTGATACGTTCAGACATAATATTTGCCTCCTTTTGGCAAAAAGAAAATTGGATCGGTACTCAATATGTCCCATCGGGCAGTCAAAACAAAACGGCTCATGGATTTGAACCCATGCGCCGACTTGGTTGTACGTCCAAAGCGAACTTACTGGTATCCGTAGGTTTTAACTATATCATGCGAGCGGAGATGTGTCAATGAGCAGTTTTTTGCACACTATCACGAGCACGTAGCGAAAAAAAAACAATACCAAAATTGTCCAAATGATCGCGTATAATGATGGGCATGGTAACTCAAAGGAGAGTCTATGTTGATTGATTTCAATGATCCGCAGTTAGAGAACAATCTGCGTGCACAGTAGCAGGTGTACAACCAGATCCGCATGACGGGCGAAGAGGCGCCGGCAAAAATCCTCAGCGTGACGGACACCGGCATCCGCATAGGAGATACCGCCTCGATGCTGCAATTCTATGTCGAAGTGTATCCCAAGGACCGCTCCCCGTTCCGCGCAAATACGCAACAATCCGTTTCGGACACTTCGCGGCCAAAATTTGCCCCCGGTCAAACCATCTATGTGAAGTTCGATCCCTCGGACACGACGCAGGTTGCGGTTGACCACGCACCCATCGAGGCGCTGAAAGCTAACATCGTCAAGTGCCTATCCTGCGGCGCAGCGCAGACTCTCGCTGAGGGGCAGGCTACGTGCAGCTATTGCGGCAGTCCGCTCACAGCGTAAATGCTCAACTTTCATATTTAATTCAGCCTAAGGAAATGAGCGATGGAGATTACCGTTTCACAAAAACAGGGACTCGTCCCGATCACGATCCTGCACCTGAATGGCGCGCTGGATGGCACCACATATCAAACGCTTATCGAAAAAGCCAAACAGGTTTACCAGGAAGGCGCCCGCGATCTCTTATTGGATTTTAACGGCCTGTCCTACATCAGCAGCGCGGGCATCATTTCTTTACACAAAACCGCCCTCTTGTTCCGCAATGTGACACTGCCGGATGAGGAAGAAGGCTGGGAATCTGTCCGCGCCATAGACCGCGACCGCAGCAGCGGCGTGCAACAGCACGTCAAACTGCTCAACCCCCAGCCAGGGGAGTTGCACGTGCTGGAAGTGGAGGGGTTCACGGCATTCTTCGAAATCTACACCGACCTGGAGAAGGCGGTTGCGTCTTTCTAGCACTACCGCCTCGGCGTGATTTCTTGGAGCATCTTGAGCGAAGGTCTCAGTCAACCCGATGAGACCTTCTTTCATTATAATGCTGTGGTCAGGAGACCACGTAAAGTAGGATGTAGGTCTGGCTATCGGCGCGGCTGGCAGTTTCGTGGTCAATTCATTATCTCCATCTGTGTACATCTCAGTTCATCTGTGGTTAAATACCCTTGCATGGACACCAAAACCCTCTCCATCCTCGAATACCCCAAGATCCTCGTCCGCTTGGCGGATTTCTGCGACTTCTCCGCCTCGGCGGAACTTGCGCGCGACCTGTCGCCGACTCCCGGTTTCGAGGATGCCTTCGAGCGCCTGGCCGAGACCAGCGAAGCACGCAAACTGCTATCCACGCAAGACCTGACCATCGGCGGCGCGCACGACATCCGCGAGCAGGTGGGGTTGGCAGCGCGCAGCGGCGTGCTCGACCCGAAGGAACTGCTGAATGTGCAGTCCACGCTGGTCTCGATGCGCGACCTGCGCCGCTTCTTCGAGAAACGCGCCGCGGAGTATACCCACCTTGCCGATATCGCCTTGCGCCTGCCCGCGCCCTCTGGCCTGGTGGAGGCCATTTCGCGCGCCATCGCCGACAACGGCGAGGTGCTCGACAACGCCTCGGATAAACTGGCAGGCATCCGCCGCGAGGTGCGCGTGGCGTACGACCGGTTGATGACGCGGCTGCAAAGATATCTCACCGACCCCGGCACTGCGTCCAAGCTGCAAGAAGCCCTCATCACCCAGCGCGACGGACGCTACGTCATACCGCTGCGGGTTGAATTCAAAGGCCAGGTCAAGGCCATCGTCCACGACCAGTCGTCCACCGGCGCGACCCTGTTCGTCGAGCCGCTGGCGGTGGTGGAACTCAACAATACCTACCGCGAGCTGCAACTGGCCGAACGCGACGAAGTCCGCCGCATCCTGGCAGCGCTTTCGGCCCAGGTCGGCGCCCTGGCCGGAGAGATCGTTCCCGGCGTCCAGGCCCTGGCCGAATTGGATCTGGCCTTTGCCAAAGCCAAGTATGCGGAGGAGATACAAGCCTCGGAACCTATCCTTCATCCGACCAAAGAGAATAGAGAATCGAGAATAGAGAATAGTCAGGCGGGACAATCGTCAATCGTAAATCGGAAATCGTCAATTCGCTTGTTGAACGCCCGTCACCCTCTCCTTGACCCGGCAACTGTTGTTCCCGTAGATATTGACCTCGCTCCCGACACCTACGCCCTGGTCATCACCGGGCCCAACACCGGCGGCAAGACCGTCACGCTCAAGACCGTTGGCCTGCTGGCGCTGATGGCCCAATCCGGGCTGCACATCCCGGCCCAGTCCGGCTCGGAGCTGCCCTGCTTCCAGGCAGTCTACGCCGACATCGGCGACGAGCAGTCCATCGAGCAATCCCTCTCCACCTTCTCCGGCCACATCACCAACATCGTCCACATCCTGAAGAAGGCCGACCGTCGTTCGCTGGTCATCCTGGACGAACTCGGCGCTGGCACCGATCCACAGGAAGGTTCAGCCCTGGGGCGCGCCATCCTGTCCCACCTGCTCGAATGCAACGTCACCACCTTCGTCGCCACGCACTATCCCGAATTGAAAACCTTCGCCCATTCCACGCCCGGTGTGGTCAATGCTTCACTGGAATTCGATATCCAGACTCTGCGCCCCACCTATCACCTGACCATCGGCCTCCCTGGCCGCTCCAACGCCTTAGCCATTGCCCAGCGACTCGGACTACCCGAGGCCGTCGTCGCCGCGGCGAGGAGCGAGATCAACCCCGACGACCTGCGCGCCGACAAACTGATCGGCGACATCCACCGTCAGCGCAAGATCGCCTTCAAGGAAAGCGAAAAAGCCGAGCGAGCGCGCTCCGAGGCGCGCCGCCTGGAACGCGAGCTGGCCGCGCGGCTCGAAAAGATCGAAGAAGAACGCCAGTCCGTGCTTGAGCAGGCCCGCGCCGAAGGCGAACTCGAAGTGGAAATCCTGAAGGCCCAGCTCGAAACGCTGAAAGACGAGTTGAAGAGAGCACGCCAGCCGCTGGAGGCGGTCAAGGCAATTGAAGAGCAGGTGGAGTTGGTGGAAGAAAAGATTCAAAAACCAGTCAAAAGTCGAAAGCCACCCGTCACCCATCACCCGTCAGCCGGTCCGCTCAAAGTGGGTGACGGCGTTCAGTTGATGAACTTGAACGCAGAGGGCGTGATTACTACTCTCAGCGGAGATGAGGCAGAAGTCCAGGCTGGCGCGCTCAGGCTGCGGGTCAAGGTAAGCGAGTTGAAGCGTCAAGAAGTTACCAGTGATCAGTTACCAGTAATCAGTAAAAGCACGTCACCCGTCACTCGTCACCTGACACTCGCCCCGTCACCGGGCCTGGAACTCGACCTGCGCGGCCAGAAAGCCGAGGATGCACTGTCCATGCTCGAAGATTACCTCGACCGCGCCTTCCTGGCCGGGATGCCCTTTGTGCGCATCATCCACGGCAAAGGGACGGGCAAGTTGCGCCAGGAAGTGCGCGCCGCGCTCAAAGGGCACCCGCACGTCAGATCGTTCGAGGAGGGCGGTGAAAAAGAAGGCGGCGCGGGGGTCACAGTGGCGATATTGGTTGCAGGGTGAAGGCTTGCTCTGCCTGCACCAGTGCCGCAGGCACAGGTGAGCCGGCGCCCCGAGCGGAGCAAAGGGGTAGTCGAAGAGTTGGAAATCGGGTCGGGGAACAGGATAATTCAAGCAGGAGATACGCTATGGATATGTTCGTTTTTACAGGGTTTATTTGGAAGGAAAGCGGCAGTTACGCAGTGCTTTGTCCAGAGTTAGATGTTGCCTCACAAGGAACAACACCCGAAGAAGCCAAGATTATGCTGTTGGAAGCGGCTACCCTTCATCTGGAAGGTGCTATCGAATACGGATTGCCTTACCTGCGCCCTGTTCCTCCGGCTGAAGATCCCCGCAATGCCTTTACAGAAAATCTTTTAGAGGTATTCCACTTCAAAGTTGATGTAGCTGTACGCGCTTATGCCTAAACTGCCTGTTCTCAGGCCGTACCAAGGCATCACCGCGCTCGAAAAAGGCAGCTTCCGTCAAGTATTCCAGCGCGGCAGTCACGTGCAACTCGAGCGGGGAAACCTCCTGGTCACCGTACCCGTTCACCCAGGTGATCTGAATCTGCAAACTCTGCATTCCATTCTACGCCAGGCACAACCAACTGCCGAAGAGTTCATGGTACTGCTGTAAATCAAAAAACAGGTTCCGGCGAGGAACCCGTTTTGATTCTCACTTCTGATACACGATCAACTCCTGCACACGCGCCTCCAACACGTCCAGCGGGACAGCGCCGCCGAGCAATACCACATCGTGGAACTCGCGCAAGTTGAAATTCGCGCCCATTTCCTTCTCGGCCAGCGCGCGTAACTCTCTAATCTTCAATTCCCCGATCTTATAGGCCAGGGCCTGACCCGGCCAGGCGATGTAACGATCCACTTCGTTGGCGATGTTGAGCAGCGTGGACGAGGTGTTCTCGGCCATGAAGTCAATCGCCCGCGTACGCGTCCAACCCAGGGCATGTATGCCGGTATCCACGACCAGGCGGCAGGCGCGCCACATCTCGTAGGACAGGCGGCCAAAATCCGAGTAGGGATCCTGATAGAAGCCGACTTCCAGTCCCAACCGCTCGGAATACAGCGCCCAGCCCTCGACAAAGGAGGTGAACCCACTGAAGCGGCGGAAGTTGGGCAGGTCTCCCAATTCCATCTGGAGGGCAATTTGCAGGTGGTGGCCTGGAACCGCCTCATGCAGCGAGAGGGCTTCGATCTCATACAGCGGGCGACTCTTCAGGTCATAGGTGTTGACGTAGTACACACCAGCGCGGCTACCATCGCCGCTGCCGGGCTGGTAATAGGCAGCCGTGTTACCCGGCGCGCTGAAGGCCGGGATCTCGCGGATGCCGTACGGCAGGCGCGGCAAGGTCTTGAACAGGCGCGGCAGCTCGCCATCCATGCGCTTCAAGACGAAGGCGGTTTTTTCCAGCAGCGCCTCGGGGGTGGTGACGTAGAAGCGCGGGTCGCTGCGCAGGAACTCGATGAACTCGCGGAAGCTGCCTTTGAATCCGGTCTTGTGGATGACGGCTTCCATCTCAGCGCGGATGCGGCATACTTCACCCTGGCCGGTCTCGTGGACAGCTTCGGGCGACAGGTCGAGGGTGGTGAAGTAGCGGATGCGCTCCTGATAGAAGGGGCGTCCATCCGGCAGATCGGCTGCGGCGATGCTCGCCCGGGACCCGGGAACGTATTCAGCTTCGATGAACTGGAGCAGCGACCAATAGGCCGGCACCACCGACCCTGCGATGGCATCCCGCGCCGAGGCGACCAGCCGCTCCCGCTCTGCGCCGCTGAGGGCTGCCGGGAACTGCTCGAAGGGTTTGAAGAAAACGCTGCAGGCTGGGTCGTCCACGATATGCGCCTGCAGGGACTTGTCCACGCCTTCCAGGGTGACGCGCGGCGGGACGAAACCGGTGCGCAGGCCGAGGCGCATCAGCCCGATGGACTCGTCGAAATAACGGCGCAGCGCCTCTAGCCGGGCAAGAAAGTTCTCGTAGTCGCGAATGGTCCCGAACGGGGTCAGCAAGTATAGGTCCGGGAAGAAGATGTGGAATCCGCCCGCCTTGGATATCGGCAGGCGGTAACCGTGATAGTCCAGAGCGGCAGTCTCGAAGTCCAACATACGGGCGAAGATTTCGCAGTTCAACCGGTCAGATGGGGGAAGCGCGGCTTGGTCAATCTGCCGCAGGCGCTCGCGGAAAGCCGCTAACTGCTCACGCCCTGAGATGTAGTGCTCCTCCCCGGCGGCGGGCAGGCAGTCGTTGTAACGGTGGTCGCCGCATTGCATAGCGAATAAAGGATCCCAACGCATCCATGCTTCCCACTGGTCTGCGAGCAATTGGTTTAGGCGTTCAGAGGGTGTATCCACGGTAGTCTCCTAGTCAATCGTCTGCGTGGTAGTCCCGGTTCTAGCACGGGGCCACGCACGCGCAAAGCGCAGGATGCGGCCACGGATGTAAAAAATGTCCGGGTCGGCGAACGGACGCCTGGCCTTGATCAACTTCATGGCCTCTTCAGGTTTGTAACCTTGGGCGATCAAAATGGATGCCCCCATGGCGACGCCGCGATGACGGCCCCCCGCGCAGTGGGCGTAGACCTTTCCGCCGGAGCGGATCGTCTCCAGTGCAGCCTGAACGCCGCGCACCAGAAATCGGATGGGAATGACCAGCAGCGGGCTGTCTATCGTCGGCAACCACAAGAAGTTCATGGGTGGCTGGTGCAGGTCGCGCCTGGGAGGATGCTCAAGGCGCATGTTGATCACCAGCCGCACGCCCAGGTCACGCAGGCTAGGGTAATCCTGAGGAACCGGGGTTGTCCCAATAATCAGATCTTCAGTAATTGGAGAGAGATCCATTGCATTCAATCCAGGATCAACCTGGCGCGCCTGAAGCGCGCCAGCGCCGCCAGGATCAGCGCCACGTCCAGGAGTGCGACGATCACACCTGCCCCAATCGCAATCGTCGTGAAGTCGGTCTGCATCAGGAACTGGAGGACAGGCTGCATCACCGCCTCCGGAAGCATTGGGATGACCATCAGCGGAATGAACAGCACGAAATAGGCAATGGTGAAGGTCTGTTGGGCCTGGCGCACCGAGCCGGCGCGCAGCGAGACCAGCACACCCAGCCCGGAGGCCAGGGTCGAGATGAGCAGCACCACTGCCAGGATACCCAGCCCAATCGCCAACGGGAAGAACAGTAAGCCATCCCTGCCGAACGCCACGTTGACCGTCACCAGTCCGAGGAGGATGCACATGAGGGTCATCGCTAAGCCATAGATGATCCCGGCCAGGATTTTGCCGAACAGGATCGCCCGGTCGGAGAGACGGCTGGCGAGCAGCGTTTCCAGCGTGTGGCGCTCGCGCTCCCCGGCGAACGCGTCCACCATGGTCGTGCCGACCAGCATGAACGGCAGCCAGGCCCAGTAGAGCAGGTTGAGGGGCGAGCTTACCCATTCCTTCCCGGTCTGCAAGGGTAGGAAAATCCCAAACACGCCGACGAAAATGAGCAAAGTGAACAAGTTGGTGCGCGACTTGTCGCGCCGCAGGTAAGGCAGTTCCTTGATCTCTTTCAAGGCAACGGTCAAAATATCGGCGATCATACTTCCTCCAAACTTCTAGACACCCGGCATCTTGGAGACGCCGGGTGTCTCCGCTTCTTCTTCAAGCAGCGTCAGGAACAACTCTTCCAAGCTGGCCTTGCTTTTACGGACTTCTTCGACTTCCGCGCCAGAGGTGACCAACAGGCGGACGAGCGGCGCGGTCGGGACGCCGGCCCTGAGTTCGATGGTCAACTTTCCGTCACCCGCCGCCACGCCCCGCACCTCGGGCCGGCTGCGCAAATTCGAGAGGATCGCCTCGCTGAAACCATTCCCGGTAATCTCGACGCGCGGCGCCTCGTTATGGGCGCGCAGCTCGTCCAGCGTGCCAATCGCCAACAAACGCCCCTTGTTGATGACGCCCACATGCTGGCAGAGCTTCTCGGCCTCGGCCAGGTTGTGCGAGGTCAGGAAGATGGTTACGCCCTCGCGGGCCGCCAGCGCGGTTAGATCATCGCGCAAGGCGGCGGCTGCCACCGGGTCCAACCCCGCCGTTGGCTCATCCATGAAAATGAGCGCTGGGCGGTGGAGCAGTGTCCGGGCGACGGCCAGTTTCTGCTTCATGCCGCGGCTCCATGTCCCGACGGCTTCCTGTCGGCGCTCCCACAGGCCCATATCGGTAAGCAGGCCGTGGATGCGCGCCTGCCGGTCGGCCTTGGACATGTGCCAGACGCGCCCGTAGAATTCCAGGTTGTCTTCAGCAGTCATGCGCTCGTACAGGCCGTTATATTCAAGCAGCGCGCCGGATTTCTCGCGGATGGAATCGGCCTGTGCCCGCGTATCGAAGCCGAGCACTTCGGCGCGGCCGCCGGTCGGCTCAAGCAGGCCGAGCAGCAGGCGGATGGTGGTGGTCTTGCCGGCGCCGTTTGGGCCGAGGAAGCCGAAGACCGTCCCGGCGGCGATTTCGAGTGACAAATCGTCCACGGCGTGGATCGGCCCGAAATCGCGGCGCAGGCTCGAGGTCCGGATCGCATAAGGATTCATTGTAGTAGTCTCCAAATGCTCATAAAAATTAGACTTTATCGGAAAAGCGAGCAGCTCAATGCCGTGATTATTCCGATAGAGTCTATTTTTGCGTATGCCCCAGGCGGGAATCGAACCCACAACCTTGGCCTTAGGAGTGCCCTGCTCTGTCCTTTTGAGCTACTGGGGCAGCGTAAAAAAATTATACTGCTTTTTGCAGAAATTGGTGAACTCTTTTTCGGCGGTGTCCTATGGCTTTCTCAAAGTGCTTGCGCTTAGCACTATACATTGCTATACTAAACAATATGAATCCAGAGAAGATCGGACGTTACGAGATCAAGGCCGAGCTTGGCCGCGGCGGCATGGCGACCGTCTACCAGGCCTATGACCCACGCTTCGAGCGCGAGGTGGCGATCAAAGTCCTGCCGCGCGAAATGCTGCACGATCCGCAGTTCCGCGCCCGCTTCGAGCGCGAAGCCAAGACCATCGCCATGCTGGAGCACCCGGCCATCGTGCCGGTCTATGATTTCGGTGAGGAAGACGGCCAGCCGTATTTTGTCATGCGCTACATGACTGGCGGCTCGCTCTCCGATCGGATGAACCAAGGCTCTATCACGGTAAAGGAAGCAGCCCGGATCATCGAACGCCTCGCCCCAGGCCTGGACGAAGCCCACGCCAAGAACATCGTCCACCGCGACCTGAAGCCTGGAAATATTCTCTTCGACCGGCTCAACGAACCGTACGTTTCCGACTTTGGCATCGCCAAGCTATCCGAGGCTCAGGCCAACCTTACCGGCAGTGCCATCATCGGTACACCCACCTACATGAGTCCGGAACAGGCCCAGGGCGAGCCGGTGGACAGGCGTTCGGACATCTATGCCTTGGGCGTAATCCTCTATGAGATGTTGAGCGGCAAGCCGCCCTACAAGGCCGATACGCCCATGGGCGTGGTCGTCAAGCACATCACCGAGCCAGTGCCGCACATTCTGGATGTCAACTCCAACCTGCCGCAGGCCATCGAGGCGGTCATCCAAAAGGCTATGGCGAAGGATAAACAGGCGCGCTTCGCCACCTGTGCCGAACTGGCGGCTACCTTGAGCACCATCGAACGCGGTGAGGCACTGGATCCAAAAACCCTGCTTGCTATGCCGCGCATTACCTCGACTCAGACCGTGGTTGCCAGGCGTAGTGAGCAGCCCAAAAACCGCATTGAAGCTATGAGTCTGGTAAACGCGCCGCGTAAAAAGACCAGGCTGTGGATCGGCCTCGGCGCGGCGACTGTTCTTTTATGTGGAGGAGTGCTCTCTGTCCTTTTATTTGTCCCCGGATTATCGCCGTTCACCCTCTTTCCAATAAAAGCCCTCGCAACAAATACGATAGCAATTCCAGTTTCTCCGACAAGTATCACATTGCTCACCTCCGAGACTGCCGCGCTGCCTCTTGCCCTTGTACCAACCAATACGGTTGCCCCCCCATCCACCCCAACGAATATGGCTGCTCCCAGCGTCACGCCGACAGTTGCCAGTCTCCCCATGCTCGGTGGCGCGGACATGATCGCCTTCCTGAACGCCAACAACGTCTGGGGCATGAGCGTGGACGGCAGCGGCCTGAGCCAGTTGACTACCGATGGGGCCGTCAAGCATGATCTGCAATGGATGCCGGATGGCGAGGGTGTAATCTTCATCACCGGCAAGTGCATTCAGATCGTGAACGTCAAGACCAAAGAGGTATCCACACTGACCTGCTTCGTCACTGCAGATTACCTGGAATCCTTCCAGCTCTCGCCGGATGGCACGCAAGTCGCCATCAGTTTGAACCGTGAACTCTACGTGGTCCCCTTTGACCTGGATAAGCTATCGCAGGCGCGTTCGCGCACTGACCTGGCGGCCATGAACGGCTGCCTCACTTACACCAAATTAGCAACCAAAGGCGTGCGCTGGTCGAATGACGGGCAGAAGATCGCCGTCGCCATCCTGGGCGTGGGCGATAGCGGTCTCATAGAAGAGATGGTGCGCGTGCTGGATATCCACCGCTGCGCCGCCGCCGAACCTAACACGGTGGATACCTTCCCCGGCCCGCGCTTCACCATGACCGGCTACAACAACAATCCCACCATCCCGGCATTCGACTGGGACGGCGCGACGTTATTCCTGCTGAACAGCTTCTTTCGCAACGAAGGCTATGGCTACCTCTACAGCTATAACCTGGAAACACTCAAAGCCGCCGTGTTGGACCCCCTGGGCGGCACCTGCTGCTACCGGGATGCGCGCTGGAGCCCGGATGGTAATTACATCGCCTTTGCCTACCAGGATATCCGCCTGGGCACGAACGGTCCGATCCAGCTATTCTACATTCCGTATGGCATAATCGGCACCGGCGCGAGCTATGCGCCCTTCTCCCTCCCTACCGACTTCTTCCAAAAACCGACCGAGAAGCCGCAGCCGGTCATGCGGCCAACGCGATAAGAATACGGGCGGTCAAACCGCCCGTATGATTTTCTGCACCAACCCCGGCCCGGCGTAGACCAAGCCGGTGTAGACTTGAACCAGCGTCGCGCCCATATCCAGGCGGCGTTTGGCGTCTTCGGGGGTCATGATCCCGCCCACGCTGACGACCGGGATTCTCCCCGCGACCCTTTTCACCACCTCGCGCAGCACCGCCTCGCTGCGGACCCGCAGCGGGCTGCCGCTCAATCCGCCGATTTCTTCCCGGTACCTCGATTGCGGCCCCTCGCGTCTCAGCGTGGTGTTCGTGGCGATGACGCCGTCCATGCCGGTATGTAGAATCGCATCAATCGCATCATCCAATTCCTCATCAGATAAGTCAGGGGCGAGTTTGACGAGAATGGGGCACTTCACGCTCCATGCTCCACGCTCCACGGCAATCTGGCCGAGCAGTTTTTCCAGCATCTCGCGTCCTTGAAGACGGCGTAATCCAACCGTGTTGGGCGAGCTGACGTTGATGGCAAGGTAATCAGCCAGTGAAGCGAAAGTGCGCATGAGTGAGAGGTAATCGTCGGCGGCTTTTTCCAGGGGCGTATCTTTGTTTTTCCCCAAATTCACGCCAATAACAACCTTCGTGTCATTGCGAGCCTGCGAAGCAGGCGAAGCAATCTCCTCGCCAGCGCGGGGATTGCCTCGTCGCTGCGCTCCTCGCAATGACATGGCGACATACTCCGCGCCTTTCCCCGGAAACCCCATGCGGTTGATGACCGCCTGATCTTCCACCAGCCGGAACACGCGCGGCCTGGGGTTGCCCTCCTGTGGACGCGGCGTGACCGTCCCAACCTCGATGTGACCGAAGCCGAGGGCCGCCAGTCCGCGCACGGCGACCGCGTCCTTGTCATAGCCGGCGGCCAGACCGACCGGATTGCGGAAGGTCAGCCCGAAGGCATGTACTGGCTTTTCAGTGGAGTTGAAGAACTGGCTGATTGCCCAATTCAAGGGAGGCAGCGCGCCCGTAAAGCGTAAAACGTATAGCGTGAGGGCGTGGGCGGCCTCGGGATCGAGGCGGAAGAGGAGCGGGCGAAAGAGGCTGTACATGCTTGACGAATCTTTCGGAGAAATGTATACTGTGTACACAACTAGCATAGTGTACACAGGAGTTTGAACATGACCATCCAAATTGGCGCACGGGATGCCCGTCAGAAATTCGCCGAATTGCTGGGGCGGGTGGGATTCAGCGGCGAGGTGGCGCTCATCGAGCGCTCCGGAAGACCAATGGCAGCGCTCATTCCCATGAAATTATACAAGCAACTCATCGCCGAACGCGAAGCGCGCTTTGCGGTGATTCGGCGCATTCAAAATGCCCAGCCCGACCTGGCGCCGGATACAATCGAACAGGATGTGACTGAAATGCTCAAAACGGTGAGGGCGGAACGTGCTGCGAGTGGTGGTTGATACCAATCTATTCGTCAGCGCGCTGCTTTCGCCGCGCGGCGCCCCGGCCCAGATACTACAAGCCTGGAAGGAACGCCATTTTGTACTACTCTGTTCAGCGGGCATTTTAACTGAAATCGAGGCTACCCTGACCGGGTTCGTGGGACGGGAACCATACCAGGTGACAAACCGGGATGTGGATGAGTTATTGGAACTTTTACGAACAGAGGCTCTCATGACTCCCGGTAATGCAGACGTTTCGGATGCGACCATCTCGGACGCTGACGACCTGATATTCCTTGCCTGCGCCCTGGAAGGGCAGGCAGATGCAGTGGCAAGCGGCGACTCAGATCTGACAGCCTTGCATTCCTATCATGACATTCCAATCCTGAACGCTCGCCAGTTGATTGACCGGCTGGCAGACGAAACCGATTAGCGGGCATTTTTCCCCTTCGTCAACATCTCGATCTCTTTAGCGATACGGCTGCGGCGGGTTTCTTCACGCTTCGCCTCCAGGATGGCGCGCACGTATTCCCGCTGGTGGGTGTAGGGTATCTTCTGGAAGGTCGCTTTTGCAACCGTGTCTCGATCCAGCGCCTGCTGGAAATCCGGCGGGACTTCCACCACGCGCGGTTCGGTGTCTTCCTCCAGCGTCACTTCCACTTCGTCGCCGAAGGTTTTACCGATCCTCTCGCGGATTTCCTTGAGCACGATCAGGATGTGACAGGGTTCTCCCATCCGCACCCCGTTCGCCTGCACTTGCGCAGGTGCAAGCGGGCCGCGAGACCCGGCCCGCCGGGGCGAGACGACCAGCGTGCCGCGATAGGCTTCGCCGTCAATCGTCGCCTTGACGGGCACGCGCTTCTTGCCAAATGCCTGCTCCACGTCGAAGGGGATGCGGACAAATGCACCCCCGCCGCCAGGATTTTCGATGGTGGCACGAAAAGTGTGTATGTTGGTCACAGTCTATTCATATAAACAGAGACGCGCTTTTTCAAGCACGCCTCTATATATCTTCGAGTGTCAAGCCTGTCACCTTTGCCACCCTTGCCAACATCTTCGGCCCAATTTCTTCAGTATCGTGAAAAGCAAAGACAACGTCAGGCCAACCGGGGCGTTCCAGGATTTTATGTGAGCCTGTCTGTCGTTTAACCCTCCAGCCAATCCGCGATAAGGCGGTCAGCAAACGTTTGGCTTTGACAGTTTTCCAGCCGCTCATACCAATGCAAATGTGAACATCAGGGAAGGAGTACTTTCGCCGTTTTCAAGGCGGTCGGCAACGACGCGTAATGCAAGTGCCTGGGCATGCGCCGCGGCATCCTCGGGATCTTTTCCATAGACCATTACTCCAGGCAATTCTTTCACTTCCGCCAGCCAGCGTCCGTCCTCTTCCTGTTCATATTCGACAGTAAACTTCATCGCTTCCAGCCTTTCTCTTGAATCCATTATAGCAGAAACGCAGAGACACCACCGCCCCATCCCCAAGATTTTAGATAACTGCGTGAGGCTGATCGCCCGGAAACCTGCGGTCACGGTCTGGGCGGGGTCGGGAGACCCACGCCCAACAGAGATTATTAGTGTAAATTATGGATTTACACAATTTAAATATTTTAAAGGATCATTATGGGCATCAAACTGATTATTAATAAGCGTCCAAAAAGTTATATGCAGATGTGGAAAAACACACGCACCTGTACAACCCATGTAGAGATGTAAGTCTTGGTTTGGATATGTACTTATGTTTTTAGATGGTGTGGCACCTATAGGACTACTCCCTATTTTGGGAGTGCCGTTGGCATTAAATAAGGTACTTATAGGAATACCATACCACTCTAGAGTATCATAATTATTTAGAGAGAAATTCCCATGACCTAAGGAGATTCTATCAACGGGAAGATTATTACATTCAAGATGGAATCCGTTCTCTCCGTTAGTATCAATATAAAGATCTACAACTGTACACACATCTGGAGATTTAATATGTGTTCCGGTTGGTC